>Ga0228644_1000095_pt1 | contig 30200 bp, 16 predicted proteins | sample 56DmetaG_FD_186020 | JGI IMG/M metagenome (GOLD analysis project Ga0228644, IMG submission 186020) | Seawater microbial communities from Monterey Bay, California, United States - 56D | ecosystem: Environmental > Aquatic > Marine > Coastal | place: USA: California | collected 2016-11-09
AATACTAATCTATCTATATAAACATTTACTATATATAAATACTAATCTATCTATATAAACATTTACTATATATAAATACTAATCTATCTATATAAACATTTACTATATATCATTTACTATATATAAATACTAATCTATCTATATAAACATTTACTATATATAAATACTAATCTATCTATATAAACATTTACTATATATAAATACTAATCTATATATAAATATTTAATTACTATTATTATATAAAAAATAAAAACTTAACTAAAATCAAAAACAATATAAGGAGATTATAAATATCCACTTTAAAAACTATTTTAATTTTACAATTATAAAGGTTAGTGTAGCTCAATGGTAGAGCGTTAGATTGTGGCTCTAAAGGTTGAGAGTTCAACCCTCTCCACTTACCGTGTTAAAAAAAAATAAAATCTTTTTTAAGAAAATGCATAATAACAACCCCAATGAATCAACTATAGAAGATTTTAGTAATTTAAATATAAAAAAAATTGTTACAAAAACGGAAGATTACAATTTAGAAACATTTTTAAATAAAGAAAAGTATTATTATTTTAATAGTAAAGTACTATACCACTATTTGGCAACTTCAAGATTAAAAAATATAAAAATTAGAAAAATATTAACAAAAAAAAACTTAAAAGATTTTAAACATTTTACTATAGAAATATATTTAAAAAAATTTATATCAGATTTTAATTATTTTAATTGCGTAATAAATTATAATGGCTTTAATTATTTTTTTATTAACGAGAGCAGAAAACAATCATTTGTATCCATATTAAATGAAAAAAAAATATCACAATTAACATACTCAACTGGTTTAGTTTTATGTGCTTTGGGGTTTAAAAAAAATAATACATATAAAACTTTAAAAAAACAATATAAAGGATTTTTAAAATACTTTAATTATTCAAAAATTCTTATTATACCTAAACTAATTAGAAAACTAAATAAAAAAAATACCCAAATGGGTATAGTTATAACAGGGAGAGGTAAGTTTACTAAAAGTTATGTAGAATTAACAAAATATTTTGAAAAAATAATGAGAGTAAATGTAATGTTCCTACTTTGGATACCTAAATTAAGATTTTCATTTGTAAAATTAAGAAAATACGCTAGAATTAAAAGAAATTTTAGAAAAAGAATAATAAGGACATTAATGTTGTCTGAAAAATTAAAAAATAGAAAAAATTGAAAATAAATGTTTAAAATAAATTTTATAACGACTTTAATATTAATATTTTATAAGAACTCAACTACACACATACTATCCTTATATTTATTCGCTTATTTGTATGTATATAATTATGTATTGTATAGTGGGTCTATAGTAGATATAAATACAATTATTATACTTTTAAATAAACTTAATAGTTCGTTATATAACCCAATAATATTTCTAATAATATGTATGATTGTTAATTTATTTTGTTTTAAAAAAAAAATAATTAATATTTATAGGAATTTAATTATAATTAATGTTTCTACTTTTATTACAAATAGTAATCATTTAATCGTAAATACTATAAATTTGTATAAAGATGATATTAAAATAGAATCTACACTGACTAACGGTTTATTAATTATCCACCCTTTAATACTTTATACGTATTATAGCGTATTGTTATTATTTTTATTCTATACCTTATATGAAGGTGTAAGCCCGTCTAAGCCTTTACAAAACTATTCATTTAATTTAAAAAAAACTTTTTTTTATAAAATTGGTATATTAGCTCTAATACTGGGGTCTTGATGATCGCATCAAGAGTTAAACTGGGGTGGGTTTTGATCTTGAGATTTAGTAGAAATTTTTTTATTAATTACTGTAGTATATAATATAGCATTGTTACATAGCAATAAATTATGTCTTTTATATTATTATAAAATACTATTTTTTTTAATTAATTTTATTTTATATGCTATTTCTGTACGTTTTAATTTAATTAACTCAATACATAACTTTTTTACGCAAAATAGTTCTTTATGTAAAATTACTTATATACTATTGTTATTTTTTTTACTTTTTATATTTTTTTTTAAAAATTTTTTTAAAATTAAAAAATTTTTTAAAACTAAAAATATCTATTACTACGCTTTAGGGACTATTGATTTGCTTTATGTAATTTTATTACTATATGTAACAATAGTGTACGTGTATTTTTATGCATTAAAATCGTCATCAAATATTTTAATACATGTAGTTCCTATACTAATTTATACTTTAGTTACTTCTTTAATAGCCTATAAAACTACATTGTTTCAAATATTTTTACCATTCCTAGAGGCATCTATACTATTCACTACTATATTAAATTATTCTAAGTTTCATTATATTTTTTTTTTACATTCGGTTATCTTACTTTTCTTTTTACATACTTTTATATTTTACAACGTAAATATTTTATTATCTATTTTTGATTTTAAAGAATTTGTAGTTAACTTATCAATATCTGATTTAAATCAGATTCAAAGTTCAGATATTTACTTAAAAGGTTTATTAAACTTAAGTTACTCAACAACGATTACAAACTTAAGTTTGTTTATCGAGAATTATAACTTTTCTGGTTTAAAAAATAGTGCAGCAAATCTTGTTATATATTCAACCCCAATCATTACTAATACAGGTGGTTTGACAATATTTTTGCATAAGTTATTTATAAAATTATCTTTTATTGATAATATAACTATACTTATTTTAGTTTTAATGTTCATACTTTGCTGCTACATATCGTTCCCTAAAAAAAGTTATTACTAAGCTAAAGATGTTATTATATCCTAAGCGAGGTAGGTCAGTTAGTTGAATTGTGTCTTGATATATTGTGGAGTCCTGAGGAACCTATTTTTTAATACTTTACTGGTTAGTGTTTATACTTTTTATTGTAAAAAGTGACAATTTTATAAATATTTTAATTTATTCTGAGACTGTTTGGGTTATTATATATGCTTTAAGTGTTGTTTTTGGAGCCTATAATGATGATATTAACTTACTCTCTATGACTTTCCTATCTTTAGGGTTAGCAGGTTTGGAGTTTTCTTTGGGTCTTATACTTATTGTATGTTATAAAAATAATATAGGTTCTATTTTAATCTAATTTTTTCTTGTAATTTTTTTAATTACTATTATTTATTTTTTTTAACACCTTACGCCTAATCTGAGGAAATATTTTAACAGAATCTACTTTAATGACTAATTTTAATCTAAGTTACCAAAATAATAAGTCAGATGTGTTACTGCATCTAGCTCAGTGACAGTATTGATGGTGATTTTGATTTGCATTTATTTGGGTTTTCTACTACATGGTACTAGTAAAAACTATACGTCGTAGGAGGCTTAAGTTTAAACCTAAACTAGCAACTACCTTACGACCCCACGGTAAGTGGGGAGATTTATTAGCTTGTTTAATACCTATATCGTGGTGTATTAATATTTTAATAAACTCTAATTTTTTACTTAAATTAATTGAGTGGCAAAATGAGTCTAGCTTATTCACACTACGAATTCGCGGAAAACAGTGGTATTGGGTTTATAAATTAGACTTTAAAAACTTTACTAACATTATTACTGCTCCTAAAAATATAGGTCATAATAAATGAGTATTGTTTAGCCATAATAGTATAAAACAAAGTGATGATTATATGAGTGCGATTCAGTTAAGGAAACAAACAAAACTAGTTAAAGAGTATTGATCTGAAGTTCTTAAAGACGAGGATCTAGTAAACAGCCCTATGAACTCTGCGTTTTATGAATCTATTACTAGATCTACAAAAAAAATTTTTCAATATGAATTATTTAAAAAGTCTGCAGCACCCCTTTTAGTTCCTACTAAAATACCCTATACTAGTTCTCTTGTTAAAAATAATTTACAACCTTTAAACTTTAATTTCAATATTAATACGATTCTAAGACTAGCAAAGAGTACAAAAGTAAAGGATTCTAAAATTAGTGAAGCTATTTTTTCAAATTTTTTAGATCTTGGAAACTATTATACTAATGGTAAAAATGCCCCTAAAAATTATTTAGATGTTAGTTCTGCAGAATTGTTTAAAAATACTACTTCTGTGAGCGGGTCCTTATTTGAGGATAGTTCTCGTTTTTTTAAACGTAAAGAGGGTATATGCTCTCCTTTAGTTATTAGACCTATATACTTATCAGATTCTAGTATTTCTTGTATTAAATCTGGTAAATTAAAATTACTTGTTTTAAGACATGAGATTGGATCAAATGAGATTGTATCTAAACCTAAACCGCATAATAATTTTATGGTTAGAAAACAAAAACGTTATACACGTAGAAAAAATATTGAAAGTAGTGAGTATTCTTTGGGTACTAAAGCTATGGAATACTATAATTTAAAACTAAAACAGGATGTTAAATCTAAGCCAAAAGGAAAAATACTTTTAAATAGGGATAATAGTTTAAACTACGTTCAGAGTGATCTAACAAGTAGATATAAGTTTTTTATGAAAAATAAATTACGTGGTGACGATACGAGTATTGTAAATAGTCGTCGTATGATCAGGACAAAGAGAACTTTAGTTTTACCTGCACATGTTAACCTTACAGCGATTACTAACTCTTATGATGTTATTCATTCTTGGTTTATTCCAGGATTGGGTTTAAAGATGGATTGTATTCCTGGTAGGTCAACTCACCATACTTTTTATATTGATAACGTAGGATTTTATTACGGACAGTGTGCTGAGGTTTGTGGTAGGTACCACCATCATATGCCTATTAGAATATGTGCTTTACCCTTTAACCATTTTTTACTCTGGTGGCATCATTTTGGGGTGCCAAAATTGTTACCAAATAGTACTTCAAAAAAGGTAGATATATCATCTGGTTTACGTAAGTATGTTTGGTAACAGTATTCAACTGTAAATTATATAACAATTAAGTATGTCTGTACAAACAACGACCGGTAATACCTCTTACTACTGCAATCTAGCGGAGATGAATAGAGCCTACGTGGATCATAGCTGATTTGATGAAATTTTAAACTGCACTAATCATTGTGTAGAATTTATTTATGAAACAATTTTATATATTTACTGTGGTAGGTATTATAATGATCTTTTATGGTTATCTAAAGACTTACAAGCTTGCGGTCTTGGTTCACTATCTGAAATCCTTCCCTATGTCCACTATAGTTTATGGTTTTTACAGTCTTTTTTTATTATTTTTGGTGAAGTTTACTCTATGGTAACCCCTATTGACCTATTGGTTTCTGATACACATTTTATGTCAAGCGCTATGGCCCAGTGTCCCTCATTTATTATTAGGTATCATCCCGAGATTACAGACTATTATTTTAATAGTGAGTATGCTTACCTATTCGAAGCTGGTGTTATAAAAAAAGAAATATTAAAAATTGAGAATATGCAAGTTATTAATAGCTTTATATCTGGTTATGTTTTATATATTTCTCTTTTATTGTCTATTTACTATGTAATTTGTTTTTACACTTCATTGGGGCAGTCCCCAAATAAGGATGAAGCTTCTATAGATTTAGAGTATGTCAACATCTGTGCTCTAGTTGAGGCAGAGAAAGAGATTGGTTCTATAGACGATACAATTTTTATAGCTATTCATGTTATTTATTTAATAGGTTGGTTTTTTGGAGTTTACTACTACTTTATAGTTTCTAGATTACCAGAATTAACTTTATTTATGTATTCTATTCCAGGAATCTTCTATATTGCACTATCTATCCCAACTTATCTATCTTATGATTATGGTATTTTATATGGTACATATTTAAGAGGTACTGGTACTACTGCTTCTCTTATCTACGAATTAGGTTATGATTATATTGCAATATCAATTTTTTATATTAGGTTAGCTTTACAAGGTATTAGGTTTTTAATTATGATTTTAACTTATGCATCCTTTCATGACTATATTCTTTTATATAATATTAGACCTTCTATGTTTACTAACCCATCTAATATTTTTAGCTGTAGCTTTGATTATGGATTTATTCAACTTATGTTTTATTATATGATTGTTAGTGTTCCTGCAATTATTTCTTACCTAATTTATGAAGTTATTCATTTATTTTTTGTATTAACATCTCAAACCGTTGCATTTTTTGCTATTATTTTTTGGTTATTTTTATTTCTTTATACCTTTTTTTTTATAGCAAGGTTAGAGAATTATTTTTTAAATCGTAGAGAGCGTCGTAAAGAGTTATGGGATGGTCTTTATAAGAGCTAATCAGGGTAGCAATATATGTATGCTTTTTAGTATAATTTTACCTTTTACGGTTAAGTGGTACTTTACTTTTAAAGTTTTTAATTAATCTTTCGGGGTCTAAGTTAAATTGGGTACCATAGGTGTTGCATAGTTTTATATTTAAAAAAAATTTTATAAGGGCTGTAAAATGTGGGTTTTATATGGACTTCTTTTTTAAAAAATGCTGTGAAGTGTTTGTAAGGAATGTTTTAATTTATTCTTCTTACATTTTTGGTGAAAAGTATATGGTAGAGTTCTTAACTAAGCTATCTGTTGATAAGGTTATAAATGCTTTTAATACTTTTCAGGACTCTACACAGGCGGATCGTATAAAGCTATTTTTCCAAGTTTTATCTACTATTTTATATTCTATTTCTTTATTGCTAGCGTTTTATGTTCTATACCTATAATTTGTAGTTCATTATATTTACAGATGCCTTATCTAATTTTAGTAGTTAAAACTGTTATAGTTTGTTTATTTGCGATAGGAACTAGAGGTACTTTACCAAGGTATAGATTTGACCAACTAACACAAATAAATTGAAAACATTTTATTTTTATATGATTATTTTTTTTTTACTATAGTATTTTATTTCATATAATTTTTTAGTTTTTTACTAAAATTAATTTTACTCTTTTGTATAACATATTAATTTTTTTACTATTGTAAATTTTTTATACTAAAATCTTTTTAACTTTTACCTTATTGGTAATAGTAATTTTTATAAACTGTAGTGCAATTATTGCATTTTTGTTTTATTATGTGCAGTGTTATTAATAATTTTAACTAAGACACCACTCTTTAGTATTTATGTTATTTAGGTGGTTGAATTTTAACTTAGTAATAAGTTTTAAAATTTTTTAAGCCCCCCCTTTTTTTTGTTTGTTATGTTTTTTTAGTAACCTGGTACCTTTAGTAAATTACTGTTTTTATTATAACATAATTTTATAATATATTATATTATAGGTTTTGAACCTAACGATATACTTTAGTTGGTGGGTACCAACTAGCCAGCCCCACCTCTAGTCTTTTATTGTTTTTATATTATACTTCTATTAAAAATTATAATTAAAAGTTATAAATTTAGTAATTAGTTTTAATATTTTTTTAGGCTTAAGACTCTACCTATGTAATATATTCAGACTAGTTATGTATAAATATACAATAGTTTTTTTATACGTGGGGGTAAAATTTGTAATTATATATGTCTTTAAAATAAAGAGTGTTTGTTATTATATTAATAAAGTCTATTATACAATTCTTTTATATACATTTTACTATGATTGTAGTTATATAAAAAGTTTATAATGGGTGAGCTGCGTAAGTATAATGTATCGTATACAGCTTATTTTTATGTAGAATAGAGTTTAGATTTTTATTTTATTTTATTAAATCATATTAGGCTTGCGCACGTTGTTTTTACTTATTTTTGATTTAGTATTTAGTTTACGAATAGTAAAGTATCTATTATCATTATTTTATTTATTTATTATTTTTATTATATATTTACTTTTTAAAAATTGTTAATGTTTAGTTTATGTTGTTATAATACTTATAGATTTTTTGCATTGTTTTTATAGTAGGTGCTTAATATTTTTTATTTGTAGTGTTGGTAGGAGGGTGGGGTTAAAATAAAACTCTTTACCTGTTAATATGTATTAGGTTTAGCGTAAGTCGCTGTTGTATAAAGTTGTTAAGTTTTAACCGTCGCTGCGCTAATGTTAGGTACCTTACTTATTACATTGGTAGTTTTGTAGTAATTGCTGTTTGCGTTTATATTTTTTTAAAAGCTTTTAAATAAGGGGTTTATTATTACATATGTGTAGAAGAAATTATTTAGAACTATTATTGTTAGTTATTAAATTTGCGATCATATTTTACTATATTATTTTTTTTAATTTTTTTAATCTTATAATTTATATTTTGATAGAATTATTAAGTTAGTTTATATAGTGTAGTATTAGTGGTTAATATTTGTAATCACTGAGGTTATTATATTTATAATTTTTTTATTAATGTTTTTATTTTTTTTTATCACGGTAACTGAAGTAGGGGTATAACTTAAAACTTCCTATACTTAGTCCTATATAACTTTAGTAAATAATTCTTATTAAATTGTTTTAATAGGCTGTTACTATATGTATTATATTAGTTATACCCTTAAAAAAAGAGTAATTTATATTGTATTGTGTAATTTAGTAGAATGTATAGTTTGGTTTATATTAAACTATGTACAAAATTTTTTTAAAATAATTTATAAGTAAATTTTTTTACTAATTTAGGTTAACTAAAATTAGTTTATATGATAAATTAATATTTTAAAATGTAATCTAATTTTATAGTTTTGATTACTTATTTTTAAGATTTTAATTTAATATACTCGCGCACACCTACTACTTGTAACTAAATTTTTTACTTAAAAATAGAGTCTTTTAGTTGTTAGTCTTAAAAACACTTAATTAATGTTTGTACTCTTAATTATTTTTATTGAGCTTTTAAAACATTTATCAAGGTAAGTAATAGGCAAGCGAGTTATGAGAGCTTATAGTTAGTATTTAAAGAATATTCCTGATTTTTGTATTTTTAATTATTTATTTTTGTGTATGTGGTTAGTATTTTTTTTACATAAAACCTATTTATTTTTTATTTAATATGGGGAAACGTCTCTAAGGGGGGTTCTTTATGTGTAAGTTTTTAAAAGCATACAAGACTGTATAAAAAAAGGTGCAAATCTGTATAATTGTGTAAGTATGTTACCTTTATGCGGAGATCTGTAAATTTATATACGATTTGTTTATTATTTGTTAGTTTTATTATTATAATAAGTTTTTTCTAATATATATTTATAGATATGTGTATGTATTAGGTGTGTAAAAAGTATAAAGTTTAATTAATTCCTGAAAATCTATTTTTATAATTTTAGTTACCTTATTATACCTCTCTAAAGTAATTTTTAGAGTTATGTATCTATTTTACTTGTGATTAGCTTTACCTTAATTAAATTATAAATTAGTTGGGTTGAGTAGGGGGTGTATTTAATATCTATAATTTTAGTTATTTACTTTTATAATAATTACTTTGAGGTTTTTATGTAAACTTTAAAGTTAACTTTATCTGGTAGCAGTTAGTGGTAAGTGCGAGTTGAATAATCCTTAAAATAATATAACCTTATTAGCTCTTATAATTTTTATTACTTATTTCTGCAATACTTTAAGTTCTTTTTATGTGTTTTTGGTTTGCTTACTTATTATTATATTAAGCTTTATAATATAGTGGTGGGGTGCGGTTTTAGTTAGTTGATCCTAGGGGTGCTATTTTTTTTTTACAAAAAGTACTTTAGAATTTATACTTAGTTTCTTTCTTTTATTTATTGGTAATGTTGACTGTGTAATAATGTTATAAATTCTTAGACATATATAATATAGGTACTGTTTTTATAAAAGCACGTATTAGGGTAATTTTTAAAATATTACTAATTTTTAATTATTTATTTCCGTAGTTATAAACTTCTTAATATAGTTTAATTTGTTTATTTAAAAAAAAAAGCATAAGGCTATATAACATATTAGAGTATGTAGTTAGGTAATTTGTAGGGGTGTCTTAGCTAGCTAGCTGTATATAAAGTATGGTATTTGTTGCATCTAAAGTTTTATTTATATGTATTTATCGATATAAGATGTTGTTATAAGCCTTCCTATACACCCCTATACTTAGTTTTTTAATTTAATATTTTGGTAATTTAGTTTTAATTCCTATTATAGTTAACTAGACTAGGTATGGGTAGTGTAAAATTTAGCTTGGTATAAAAATTTAGATCTTACTATAGACCCTATATACATATATATCTATTTTGATGTTATCTTTAAGTTACTTACTTGCTAATTTTTATCGTATCTCTACATAGCGCTTATTGAGTAGAGTAGTTATGTATTGTAGCTGGTAAACTAATTAGTTTAATTCTATTTTGTAGAAGTAAGTTTAATTACTACTACATTTTAATGTATAGTAGTAAAAGATAATTATAATTTTTATACTACAATTTACTACTATTATAAGTTTTATGTATCTAGATTTACTTACTTTTATTGATAATTATATTTCTATATCCATCCTTTTTTGTTGTATTTTTTTAAGTAGTTGTTAGTGCTTTTATTGATTTGTAATTATATCTTATTTTTTTAAATCTTAGTTACGCTTAGTAGTTATACGGGATCATACTTACCATTGCTGCTAAAATAATAAGTTTCTATACTTTAATTTTTATATTTTAAGTTTATTGTTTTAATAGTGTGGTAGGGGCTTCTCTACTGTTTAATCTTTTCTGTTTGTTGTGTTTTAAACTTACTATTGCTATAGTTACTAATATAGTAATAGTTTACCTGGGTGGTGATTTGTTGTTTGGTTAATATCTATTGTGTTTATATGTGATTTTTATACTATGATAATATCATTGGTATCGCCTAACTTGTAAGTTAACTACGTGTACTTTATTATGTGACACACTATTCTACGTATATATATAGTTAATTTTATGTTGTTTGGTTATACATAACTATAATATTATTTTATAGTGGTATTGATAGGGTTGTTTTACTGGTTACTCTAAACTCTATTTACTTCTTTACTCTATTCCCTACTCTACTATATACTTGCTTAATGCTGTGTATAAGCTGAGTTGTTTGTTTAGTACTACTGTGCGTATTAGTTTACCTGATGCGTGGGTAAGTCTGTGAAAATAATTTAAAAAAAAATATAGTTTAGGGTAACCTAGTAGTATGACTTTCATTATTACGTATCCCGCGTAATTAAATTTTTAATGAGTAAACTTTATAAATTATTCTTATTTGCTGTTTTATAATGTAAGGAAGTGTGAGTAAACTTTTATTTATTTTTATTATTCCGGGTTTTTAGTTTAAGGAAGTGTGAGTAAACTTTTATTTATTTTTATTATTCCGGGTTTTTAGTTTAAGGTATTTTGAACCTATTAGCAAGCATGCGACACCTCCCTAGTACACTATATTGTAGCGAGCGGGTTCTTACCTATTAGCTGATTTTAAATATATTTTTTTTATACAGCTTTTAATAGGTAATGTTGGTACTTATAGTATAATATTTATTTCTTTACTGTATTGTGTTTATTTTAGTTTACTGTCATTATTAACAAATTAGTGACTTTTTACTAACTTAATATACGAGTTCGCTGCTATTGTATAATAAGAGGCCTAACTATTTTTAAGGTAATTCGTAATTTTATTGGTTGTGTTACCGTGATTTCTTGTGTGTTTTATTTAATCCTCACTAATTTCGCAAACTTTACATGAGAGGAGACTGGTTCTGATATGTTTCTTCTTTCTGTATTTGTTATTGATTTTTTTGTTATAGTTGCTGCTAAGATATTTTTTATTTGTTACCCATCGACGACATTTAGCGATTCTGTTGAAAGAGAGTTTGAGACTTATACAGAGCTATTTTTTTTAGTTGCTTATTATGGTGTTGTTCTTAATTTTAACCTATCTGAGAGATGTCGCAATCTTTGATATTTTTTTATTGAGATATGTTTTAATATTCAACTAATTTTAATTTTTATATCTATACTTTTTGTAATTTGCCAAATTTTGGCGATAGTATCCTATATTTTGGTTTATATATATAGTATGATTTTACACGGGTCTGCAGAGTACTTATACTTACCTGATTATATGCTTTTTCCTTAATAATATTATTAGGTGCTAAGTACTTACTAATTATATTTTTTACTTTACTCTTTACGTTTCAGCTTGGTAAATAAAATTGTATTGTTGTATTTTTAAAGAACTTATTAAACTTTATTATTTTTTATCATCTTAAGTTTTAGTTAAGGTTTATAGGATTATACTTTAGGGGTAATTTATTGATTTAATATTTTAGTGCGTTACTGTGTTTCATTTTGCAACTATTTGTTTTTAAAATATTTTAGTAGTTAATTATTGTTTCGTAGTGACGTATTTATTTAGTTAATTTAGTTAGCTAACTTAAGTACACCTATATGCGCATGTATTTATATACCTCTTAAGTTAGGTATACGTATAAATAAATTATAATTTTGTTATCATTTTTTATTATAGAGTTCTTAGAAGTTTTTATTTAAATATTTTTTTATTTATTATTTTAGTAAGTTTAATTATATTTAAAAAAAATTTATTTAATGATTACAACACCTATTATCGTATAGATCTTTTATAATGTTTTTATACACATTTTAGACTGATTATAGTTTAGGTTTTTTATCTAATTGTGTACTATCTATATAGAATATGGTAAGATAGTAGTAATTTACTTAAATTTTTATATTATAATTATTTTCTTTTAGATAGAGTATAGGTAGTAATATGTATTTTTAACTAGGGATAGTTTGTAGTGCGTTTACTGTAACTTTAGTTAACCTTTTTTAGTTATTTTTCTTTGTATTATGGGATAGCTATTTTTTATCGTATTACACTTTGTTAGGTTATGTTTTATTTTTAATACCTACTTTTTTATTTTTGTTTATGAGTTTTTTGTTTAAGATAGGTTGTTAAAGGTATATTTATTTTATCGTTCATGTCTATTACTTTTATTAAAATACTAGGTATTATAGTTTTATAGAGAAGGTAACGTATTTCTTATTACTATTGTTTTGATATATTTTTACTTGTATTGTTTATTTGTAAATTTATCTTGTTTATTAGGTTAATTAATTGGGGTAGTTAATTTTATTTATAGTTTGTTTTTACCTCTTTTCATTATTTTAGTGGAAGTTATTTTAAAGTTTGCTAATAAATATTTTTTTATTAGAGGTAGTCGCGAAGGTATATTCTGAAAGCCTAGCGAATTTTTATAGTATTTATATATAATTTATTAATATTGGGGTTGGTAGTAGTAGTTGTGTGATGCCTAAGTATTTATTAACTACTCTCTTTACTACCTCTATATGCTATCTATATGCATCTTGTTATTATTTGTTAGTGTGGGTATGATTTTGTTAACTGTTTTTAATTATTTTATAATCTTGTACTTGTTTATTGTAAGTATAGGAGGCTTAATGTAAAATTTATTAATATACTTCAGTGTTTATAAAATATACTAATATATTTTGTTTTAGTTTTATTTTAAAAAAAGGTATGTTTGGATTATTTAAAATATTATATTTTTAAACCCAACCAGGCATTTTAGGGGTGGGATTTTTATGTTTGGTTTAAAACAAACATGGATATAGGTTATAACTTTATTTATCTTGTAATAAAGTTATAATCTGTGGGCAAGATATAGGACTTGAAGCACACCACCATATCCTACATATTTTTTTTTGGAGTAAACTATTTAAAACTTTATATATAAAGTTTACTATTTTTATAGTTTTGTTGCATAAAGATAGTTACTTTTAAATAAGTAAATACAATTTTAAAGTTATTATGTGTGCTTTTATATATATATTGCATGCTAAAGTCTTTTACTTAGGCTAACTCTTTAAATAACACTAATCTAAACAATTCTATTATATTATTTTATCATAGCGTTTAAAAGCTTGTGCGCTGTGTAATATTGTATAATAAGATCTTGTTAAAACTTTCTAAATTTTTTTTAAGAAACGTGCGCAAATATTCGAGTTCTGTGGGGAAACTAAAAAATTTTTAAGAATTATCTTAACAATCCCCTATAATGCCTGGTTGGGTTTATTGGTGCAATATTTTGGTGATTTAACGTTATTTGTTTACTTATTTGTAAATTTATCTTGTTTATTAGGTTAATTAATTGGGGTAGTTAATTTTATTTGTAGCTTGTTTTTACCTCTTTTCATTGTTTTAGTGAAAGTTGTTTTAAAGTTTGCTAATAAATATTTTTTTATTAGAGGTAATCGCAAAGGTTATATTCTAAAAGCCTAGCGAATTTTTATAGTATTTGTATATAATTTATTAATATTGGGGTTGGTAGTAGTAGTTGTGTGATACCTAAGTATTTATTAACTACTCTCTTTACTATTTATAATATGCTATCTATACATATCTTGTTATTTGTTAGTGTGGGTATAATTTCATTAACTGTTTTTAATTATTTTATAATCTTGTACTTGTTTATTATAAATATAGGAGGTTAATGTAAAATTTATTAATACACTTTAGTGTGTTTATAAAATATACTAATATATTTTGTTTTAGTTTTACGTTAAAAAAAGGTATGTTTGGATTATTTAAAATATTATATTTTTAAACCCAACCAGGCATTTTAGGGGTGGGATTTTTATGTTTGGTTTAAAACAAACATGGATATAGGTTATAACTTTATTTATCTTGTAATAAAGTTATAATCTGTGGGCAAGATATAGGACTTGAAGCACACCACCATATCCTACATATTTTTTTTTGGAGTAAACTATTTAAAACTTTATATATAAAGTTTACTATTTTTATAGTTTTGTTGCATAAAGATAGTTACTTTTAAATAAGTAAATACAATTTTAAAGTTATTATGTGTGCTTTTATATATATATTGCATGCTAAAGTCTTTTACTTAGGCTAACTCTTTAAATAACACTAATCTAAACAATTCTATTATATTATTTTATCATAGCGTTTAAAAGCTTGTGCGCTGTGTAATACTGTATAATAAGATCTTGTTAAAACTTTCTAAACTTTTTTTAAGAAACGTGCGCAAATATTCGAGTTCTGTGTGGGGAAACTAAAAAATTTTTAAGAATTATCTTAACAATCCCCTATAATGCCTGGTTGGGTTTATTGGTGCAATATTTTGGTGATTTAACGTTATTTATTTACTTATTTGTAAATTTATCTTGTTTATTAGATTAGTTTAATTGGGGTAGTTAATTTTATTTGTAGCTTGTTTTTACCTCTTTTCATTGTTTTAGTGAAAGTTGTTTTAAAGTTTGCTAATAAATATTTTTTTATCAAAGGTAGTCGCAAAGGTTATATTCTAAAAGCCTAGCGAATTTTTATAGTATTTGTATATAATTTATTAATATTGGGGTTGGTAGTAGTAGTTGTGTGATGCCTAAGTATTTATTAACTACTCTCTTTACTACCTATATATTACTATACACATCTTGTTATTATTTGTTAGTGTGGATATGATTTCATTAACTGTTTTTAATTATTTTATAATCTTGTACTTGTTTATTGTAAATATAAGAAGTTAATGTAAAATTTATTAATACACTTTAGTGTTTATAAAATATACTAATATATTTTGTTTTAGTTTTATATTAAAAAAAAGGTATGTTTGGATTATTTAAAATATTATATTTTTAAACCCAACCAGGCATTTTAGGGGTGGGATTTTTATGTTTGGTTTAAAACAAACATGGATATAGGTTATAACTTTATTTATCTTGCAATAAAGTTATAATCTGTGGGCAAGATATAGGACTTGAAGCACACCACCATATCCTACATATTTTTTTTGGAGTAAACTATTTAAAACTTTAATATAAAGTTTACTATTTTTATAGTTTTGTTGCATAAAGATAGTTACTTTTAAATAAGTAAATATAATTTTAAAGTTACTATGTGTGCTTTTATATATATATTGCATGCTAAAGTCTTTTACTTAGGCTAACTCTTTAAGTAACTAATCTAAACAATTCTATTATATTATTTTATCATACCGTTTAAAAGCTTGTGCGCTATGTAATATTGTATAATAAGATCTTGTTAAAACGTTCTAAATTTTTTTTAAGAAACGTGCGTGAATATTCAAGTTCTGTGGGGAAACTAAAAAATTTTTAAGAATTATCTTAACAATCCCCTTTAATGCCTGGTTGGGTTTATTGGTGTAGTATTTTGGTGATTTAACGTTATTTATTTACTTTAGCTTTTTTATATGTATTTTGATTTTTAAATTACTTTCTATAAGCTACTTGTTAGCGGAGTTAACTATTTGATTTTTATTTGTTTATATTGTTTTTTTTAATTAAAGTAGCTTATGTATTTTTTATATAATATTTATTTATTTTTGTACTTATAATAGAGTTAGTTAAATTACCCTACTTGGGGAGTTGTGTAATCCTATTTTATTTTATGTTTTTCGTAACTGTATGTGGTATAAAAAGTACTATCTGCTTTATTTATATCTTTTAAAATTTAATATTTTAAGTTTAGTTTATAGTTTTATTATTAAGGATGGTTGCGGTAGTTATATTATAATTTGTAAGTTTTTATATTTAAAGTTCTTTATAAATTTTTTATTTTAATCTCTATTATGTATATATTATTTTTACTATTTATTAAAAAATAATGTTATAGTAGGTTAATTTGTCATTCTCTAAACTTTTTAGATTTGTATTTTATATTTTATAAAACTATTTAAATACTTTATTGTTATTTAGTAAGTGTAGGTTAAATTAACCAATTAATAGTTTAGGGGGGTGTTATTATACTGTATTATGTTAGTTTTTATACCTATCTAATTAATTATAGTGTGTGTTGGGTTAAATACTATATTATATACTATGTTTTTTGCTTGCAAGTTTAGTTGTTGTATTTAGATATCTTTTTGTTAATTATATGTATTTTTATTTTTGTATCTTATGGTAATTAGTTTAGTGTTTAAATAATTTTTTTTTATACGTAGTACACTTAGTGGTTTGTGCATTTACCTAGAGCAGGGTACCGTAGTATATTATTACTATTATATTAATTTTTGTAATAATAAATTTATTAGTTTACTAATTTATTTAATATTATTTAATAGTATTTATATAGTTTTTTTGTACTAACTGGTATTCTAATGTTAAATTTTTACTAATGTTTATATTATATGAGCTTTATTTTCTTTATATATACACCTATTTAAAACTTAATTACTAGTTCCTGCTGTATATTATTTTGTTGTTTAGTTTAGGTTAGTTTAGTTTCCGTAGTTGTTTTTTATTTATTTTTTTGTTTTAAAAAATATTAACTTAATTAAATATGTTATTATTATGTTACTTCTAATGGTAAATAATTCTATTATTATTTTTAAAAGGTTTTAGCAACTCATTAGTCTTTTTTGTAAAACGATACGTAATTTACTTAGGTGAGTTACTTATCTAACTTAATAAGCGGCGCGTCTCTCACAGATTGTATACCTGTACTTAAGCTAATTAGGTATGGGTAAATAGGTTACAATTTTGTTATAATATTTTATTAAGATTATTAAAAGCTTTATTTAGATCTAAAAAAAAACTTATGGTGTATATTACTTTTATTAGTACTATAAATTTTATATATATATTTATATTTATTTTAACTAGGCTGTGGTTTAGGTTTTTTACATAACTATATATAATAAAGTATAGCAAAACAATAATAGTTTTTTTATATTATAAATATTTTTTTTAGGTAATACGATTAATGTATAATTTTAGGGTTAGTAAGTTAACCTCTATTATTTTTACAAGTTAGTTATTTATCTTTACTATATACCCTCTGTCAGGTTATATTTTATTTTTAATACTTACTTTTTTTTTATGTTGTTTATGCTTAACTTACTATTTATATTCATGAATTTTTTTAAGATGGTTGTTAGGGGTGTATTTATTTTTTCTTTGATGTCTGTTATTCTTATCGTAATAATATTCTGATTAGGTCTTAATTTTACACTAGAAACTGATATACTTTTTCTCACTACTATGTTTATGTGCGTTTCGTTTGTATTACTTGTTTGCAAATTTCTTTTGTTTCTTAGGTTAGTTGGGATAGTTAATTTTACTTATAAGTTTATTCTTATTCCTTTTAATTCCTTTAGTGAAAGTTATTTTAAAGCTGTTAATAATTGTTTTTTTTATTACAGTTGGTTGCAAAAGTATCCAAAAGCCTGGCGAATTTTTACAGTACTTATATATAATTTACTAATTATAGGGTTTCTAGTAGTAGTTACGTATGTGTTACCTCATAAGTGTGTAATTTATATTTTTTACTACTTGTACTACATATACAGTTGGCTGTTGCTAGGTAATACAGATATGACTATTGTTAATACTATTTTTTTTTAAGTGTTTTATAGTTTTATACTTGTTTGTTATGGGTATAGAAAGGTGATCGCTTAAAATTTACTAATATATTTGTTTTAGGTGTTATTCAAAAAAAAAAAAAGGGGGGTACGTTTAAGCTACTTTTATCTTATTTGTCATAAACTCAACCAGGCGGTTTTAGAGGGTGGGATTTCGATGTTTGGTTTAAAACAAACGTGGCCACAGGCCTATACTTTATTTATTTCACAATAAAGAAGTATAAGCTATGGGAGAAATATAAGACTTAAAAGTGTATACCGTACCCTACATATTTTTTGAATTAAATAGTTAAAGCTCTATATGATGTTTACTGTTTTTATAGTTTTGTTGTACAAAATTTATATTTATAGGTAAGATAGTTTAATTTAAAGCCTTTGTATGTTTCTATACATATTATATTATATTACATGCTAAGTACTTTTTACTTAGGTTAGTACTTTAAACACTAAACTAAAAATAATACATTATTTTTAGTTTTATTATAGTGTTTGGAAATTTTTTCTGTTGTTACGTAGTGAGATCTTGTTAAAAATACTACTTTAATTTTTTTTGAAATAATATGCATGAGCATTTGACTAAATTTTGTGGGGAAACTAAAAAATTTTTAAGAAGTATCTTAAATCACCTCTAACGCCTGGTTGGGTTTAATGACGTATGATACCTTAATAACCCAAAGTTACTTGTTTACTTTAGTTTGCTTATATTAGTTACTTTCTAAATTACATCTTATACAAGCTAGTTTAGTAGTAAAGTTAAAAATATCTAATTTAATTTTATTTGTTTGTATTTTTTTAATTAAAATACCTTAATTAGTGTTTAGTATTTATTTATTTTTGTATGCATATTAGTAGTGTTAGTTAAGTTATTTTATTTTAAGTTTTTTATAACTATATGCAGTCTAAAAATTCTTATCTACTTTGTTTATATCTTTTAAAATTTAATATTTTAAGTTTAGTTTGTAGTTTTGGTGGTGGGATACTACTCTAGCTGTATACTATTGGTAAGTTCTGTAAGCTATTTCTATAACATATTATTTAAGTTTTCTTTATGAATCTTTTTAACTTAACTTATTCGTATATTTTTGTAATATACTTTATTTTTGTTTAGTTAGTAATTTATAACATTATAATAGACGCAGTTTCTACTCTCTAAATTTTTTTTAGATTTGTGTTTTGTATTTTAAAATTTATTTAAATATTCTACTATTTTTAGTAGGGGGGTAGTAACTAGCTAACGATTTAAAAAAAAAATCCTTACTATATTGTATTGTTTTATATATATATATATTTATATATATAGTTAGTTACAGTGCATTAGTAATTAAATATTATACTACCTAATACACTCTTTACTTGCGGAGTTATTTGGTACATTTAGTAGATACTCTTTTGCTAATTATGTATATTTTTATTTTATATGTATACCTCTTAGAGTAGTCAGCCTTAGCGTTTAAATGACGTTTTATTAGTAAAGTAAGTGTGCGTACTTTTATCTAGATCGGGATATATCATAGTACGCTACTCCTGTATTAATTTGTGGTAATAGGTTTATTAGTTTGTTATAATTTAATAGGTGTTGTTGTTGTAATTTAATATATATCTGTATAGTTATTTTGTACTAATTAATATTGTATTATTGAAATTTAATTATACTAGTCTTTAGTTCTGCATTCTTTTACTATTTTATTCAAGTTAGCCTTTGTAGTTGTTTTTTTACTTATTTGTTTTGTTGTATAGGTTACTACTTATCAAAATGTAATATTTTATACCACCTAAGATAATAAATAATTTTATTATTATTTTTATAGGTATATAACAATTATATTTTATTAGTAGAGTAGTTTATCTTTTAGTTATCTTAAAAAATTTTAAACTATTTTATTGTAATTATTACTTGAATTAAGATTTAGTATAAAGTAATTTTATATAATATTTATTTAATAATTTTTAATTATATATTTTTTAAAGATAGATCTATAGTTTTTAATAGTTTGTTATTACCTTTTATTTCTACTTATTCCCCTACCTGTAATTAGTTAAATAACTGATACAGAATTAAATTTGGGTAACCCTTTAGGTAGTGCCTTATATTTATATAATAATATAATATAAGGGTAATTAGTTTTAAATTTAAAATAAAATTATAATAACTTAATGTGTTTATATAAGTTAATTTATCTTTTAAGTTGTTAACTGCTACACCTAGTATATTGTACTTTATTAAATTATGTATTTGTATTTTATTGTAGCAGTTACCCCTAAAAATTAGTATATGATTATTTTGCCTGTTTTTTGTATGTTCTTTTTAGTTGTAGGTACTTAGCTTGTATTATTATTTTCTACCTTATTTATTTTTCTATGCGTTACTTTATTTATTATTAGTGCGGTTATTGACTATACATAACTTATTTTATTATAGAATTTATTAAAATTTATTAAAGCTTTATAATACTTTATTAGTTGCTGGAAGTTTAGTGTTTATTTAGGATTAGTTTAAATGTAACAACTTACCTAGTTTGTTTGTATAAATTTTTTATAGCTATTACTATAGTGATTATTTCTGCCAATTTTTAGTTATTTAGCACTTTAGTTTGTTGCTAACATTTAATAGCTTTCACATACTCTAAGTGTAAGCTTTGCTTTAAACTTTATATTTATCCTTTTATGTTTTTTATTATCAATTTTTAAAGTACTTTTAGTTTTATAAAGTGTGAGTTGTATTTTAATATTATAGCCTGCTAGTTGGCAACATAAAAAAAAGGGTAACAACTTGTTGTAAGATAAATTATTTGTTATTGGTAAGTTTTTGTAGTTATATAATAGCATTGTTTTTTACTAAAAATTATAATTTTTTTACTGGGGTATGATGGTTGAAGTTTTTTTTTTAAGACGTTACATTTGTCTATCTCTTTATTTATGTAATGTGTATTTTTTAGTAATTAACTTATATATATATAAATTTTTATAGGGTATCATTTTTATTTATTACGAGGGGTGGTGTTTTGTTAAATCTTTTTATAATAGCTATTTTTATAGTAATAGGTTTAATTTTGTGTAATACTTTAAGAGTTTTATATTCTATACTTTTTATAAGTTGCTGTGTTTGTATTTTGTGGTATTGTATTTAATATTTGTAAGTAATACTACATAGAGAGGTGTAGTATCTTCTTATAATATTGTTTTATTGTTTAAGTATTTTTAATTTAATAGTTAAAAAAATTTACCTAGTAGTTATTGTGATAAAATATTCTTCTTTACAGGTTTTTAGTGTTGGTATTGTCTGCTTATACTGTTGTAAAAACAGTTTTTATTTTTTTAAAGCTTGTTGTTTCATTTATTATTCCTATTCAATTTTAAGTGTAAAAATTTTATATTTGTAGTAGTAACTTTATATTTTGTTACAATGTTAAAAGTAAAGGTTTCACAATAAGTATAAATGTTTGAGCAAATTGATTTTATTAAAATAGCTATAAAAGCTAAACAAAAAATATTTTTATTTTTTTTTAGTTTTTTAGTCTCTTTATTTTGTATATACTTTTTAGTTGTAAAACTAATTAGTTATTACAATGTAGACCCTTTTTACCTATTTCCATTATTTTGATTTAATTTTATATCTTGTATTTTATTGTCTATATTTTATTATAATAGGTTAGGTCTTAATGGTTTTTTTAAACTAAACGCTTTAGGTCTTATACTATTTTGAATTTCTTTATCAGTAGAATTTAATAATTTTATATGTTTAGGTAGTGAGCATACTATAGTTTTTGGAGAGTTTAATCTTATTAGTAATTCGTACCCAGTAGCTATATCTTTTTTTGTTGATAAGTTATCTTATAGTTTTGCTTTCCTAACTACATCTATTGCTGTATTTGTTTATTTTTATACTTTTTGTTATTTTAGATACGAGCCTAATGTTGAGAGGCTAGTAGCTTTATTATTACTATTTGTTAACAGTATGATTTTATTAGTTCTCTCCGGTAACTTAATAGTTTTATTTTTAGGTTGGGAGCTTATCGGTGTTACCTCTTTTTTTTTAATTAATTTTTGAGGCGCGAGGCTAAACACACTTAAGTCAGCTTTAAAAGCTCTTGTATTTAATAAGGTTAGTGATAGTTTTATACTAGCTGCTTTAATCATGCTATATAATACATTCAATACTGTAGATATTTTAGTTATATGTAATACTGTACCATACTATACTAACTGTTATGTAGATTTAGGTTTGATAGATATTAGATTGATTGATTTAATTAGCTTTTTATTATTAATAGCTGCATTTATTAAATCTGCGCAGTTTGGATTCCATTTATGATTACCAGATTCTATGGAAGCCCCCGCTCCTGCATCGGCTCTAATTCATTCTGCTACACTTGTATCTGCGGGTATATTTATAATATTACGTATGGCTCCTTTGTTTGAGTTATCAATCCTCTCATCTACTCTAATACCTACTATGGGTGCAGTTACTGCTTTTTATGGTGGTGTAGTATCTGCGGCGCAAACAGATGTTAAAAAGATTTTAGCTTATTCTACTATTAGTCACTGTGGTTTTATGGTTTTATTATCTGCTACGTTTAATCTTGATTTAGTATTAATCTATTTATATGTTCATGGATTCTTTAAGGCGTTGTTATTTTTAGCTGCCGGGAGTGTTATGAGGTTTTTTAAAAATCAAGATTTTAGGTATATGGGAGGTGCTTACAAATACTTACCGGTAGAATGTATTATTTCTATCTTTGGTTTTTGGCATCTAAGCGGGGGACCGTTATCTTTTGGTTATGTAGCTAAACATTACATTATAACATCACTTAGCGGTAATACTTTTTTAATAACTTTTATAATTATTAATATCGTTATTAGTATACTAGCAAGTATAGTGTATTCATCAAGGTTTATTTACTTTGTTTACTTTGATTTTAATAAAGCTAAAAAACCTATCTATACAGAGCACTGCTCTACTACGCTACTCTCTAAGCACTTTACTCTTTCAAGTCGTGCAGGTGCTTTAGTTTTGTTATGTAACTATACGTTCGTTATTGTTATGTGTACTTATTTAATTATGTTATGGGGTCCTAGTGGTGTAGAGTCACCTATAACTTATAGTATTTTAACTAATGTAAGCAACCCCCTAGCGTCTGAGTTAAGTTGTGCTGGGACTAGTATTGTTAATTCAGTTATTATTATTAACTATATTGCTTTTATATTTTTTTGGGGTTTTATATTTATTAAATTTAGAAACTCTATGTATTTTGAATCCCAAATTTATTTAATATTTTTAGCTATCATAATTCTATCTGTGGTAGTATCCTCATTAAGTTTTTGTTATTTTACTAATTTAGTGTTGCATTCTGTAGTTTAGTATTATGTATTTTTTAAAATACTTCTTGTAACTTATTATTTAAGTTTTTTTATTAAACTACCTTAGTATTTAACACACCCCTTGTGTATATAGTGGTTAGTTTAAAATATTTACTGGTAGTTTTAGTTATTTAGCTAAAACATTTACAGTTTATTATGAATATAGCAAAATTAGATATGCTATCTAGGCCTTACTTTACTTTAAGTATAAGTTCTTTGGTTAATTATGTTACAACACTTTCTGTAAGTTTTCACGATCTACCCTCTTTATTTGGGTTTATGATCTTTGCTGTTATTTTATCACAGCTTGTAAGCGGTACTATGCTTTCTTTTAGTTTGGTGCCAGAGGCTACTTATATTCCTATGTCGAGAGAGGAGGAGGATTTAGAGGATTTATTTATTGACGATTTTTTTTGATTACACGAGAGAGGTGTAGATTTTATTTTTATTTTTTCTTACTTACATTTATTTAGAAAATTTTATTTACAACTTTTTGATTATGAGAACCAAGCTTCCTGGAGAAGTGGTGTTTTTGTTTTTTTAATTTTTCAGGTTGTAGTTTTTCTAGGTTTAGTTCTGTGCTGTACGCATTTAAGTGAGATTACCCTTACAATTGCTGCGAATATTATGCACACTTTTTTTGGGTTTTACGGTAAACCTTACTGGTGGATCTTCACTGATAAACAGTTAAATACTGATACTCTTATAAGGTTAGCATACGCGCATTACCTTTCAGCATTCTATTTAACTTTTATTGCAGCTTTACATAGTTTTGATATGCATTATGACTGGAAAACCGAGTCAACAAGAGACGGTATTTTTAGTGACTTATCTTGGTGAAACGAGGTTCTCCTAATGGAGATCGGCGCAACTATTGAGATGCTTTTACTATTTTTCTTTATTTGTATGTTTATGTATCACGAGCCTGAAGCTTTATCTTACGAAATTTTTATGTGAGGTGATATCGGTATTGTAAATGATGTACGTTTTTCTGGTGTAGCACCTCATTGGTATTTTAGACCTTTTATGGCTTGGTTACTTGTTTGTCCTCACCATAAGACAGGTATTTTTGGTTTATTGTTTTTATTTGTTACTTTAATGTATCAACCTAATATTCATGGTTTTGATGATAATGAGGGTATGGATGATTTAACAATGTTACTTTGATGGCCTGTTATAAAACGAAACTCATTACCTACGGAGCCTTCAAATTGTATAACCCTTGATATGTATAAGCAGCTTCTATATACCTGATTTTTTATGTGTGCTCTTTATACTACTTCCTTCTTGCCTTATGGTAAGTTCTATAATAGGTTGGGTGGTAATATAGCTATGTTATATTCTTATATGTTTGTTTTTATTTACCTAAGCTGTGCGCCTCTTAGAAATCCTAATTGGCAACAACTTATGAATGTTAAGATGGATCTTTGAGCTATTGAATTAGATACTAGATCTGTTAGGTTTTGAAAAGACACACAATTAGATTATAAACTACGTAGATTAAATAATCTAAAAATTTAATAACCAATTTAAAGCTATTTTTACCTATTTATAAATTATTTTAATAAGGTCTTATATAAAGTAATTTTATAATGATTGATGGTTGATTTTTATTTGTTCTTATTTTTAATATTTGCCTTAAATAAGTTTATTATTCGTCTAATTTTAGAGTTTATCATACCTTCACAGTTATTTAATTCCTTTTCTAAGAAAATGTACGAGGTTTCTAAATTAAGGACTATTATAGGTACATTAGCTTATTTTGTAGTATCTAAACCTTTATGGTTTGTATTTTAAGGTGTATTATACATATTGTTAAAATTTAAATATTAAGTATTATTTACCTTTATTTTAGGGTAATTTAATTTCCTCTTTTATTTTATTTACTATATATGTAGATAAGCTGGTTGTGTTAAAACTTAATTACATTTAGTGCTGATAACTATCTAAATGTATAGATTTAGTATTTTATTTATTTTTAGTATGTAGTTAAAAATAATGAATTTTAATATTTTTTGTTTGTATTATATTTTATAATATCTAGGTTAGTAGTGAGTGGTTAATCGCTATTGTAATCCCATATTATAGACTTTGTAATTACTATAAAAACTTTAAACTTACGATATTTGCTAGGGTATAGTATTATATTTTTAATATAGAGCAAGCTAGTTACACTTACAAGTATATATAAACTATATAGTTATAATAGTGTACATAAAAATTACCTTATTTATTATTACTGGGGCAGTGTACTGATTTAGTATAGGTAAAAATTATATAATAACATTTGGGATATATAAATAATTTTTAAATAATATACTGTATATATGCACTATTATTTAGCATATACATGTATTATTACATATTTTAGTTAATTGTCTAGAAAACTACAATTTAAATTTATTAGGTATAGGATATCCCTTTGTATATATACATATACAAATTTAATTAGTTTACTACTAAGAGTGTAAATTAGCTAGATATATTGTGATAAAAGAGCTATGGTTAAGTATTGTGGTAGGTTACTTATTAGTTAATAGTATTTATAGCTTATATTTTAGGGTAAGTTACTATTCTATATTAATAAAAAGTACTATATAAGTTAAATATTGTATTATTAATTGTTATTTAAGTATCGTATATATAGGTAAAAATTTTATTTCTTATTAAGTTATTTTATATATATATATTAATTACATCTAACTTATAAATAATATTTTTTGACTAAAATAATGTATACCTTACCTATTTAAGAACTTATAATAAGCTCTACTTATCTAATAGAGCCTTATGTACGTACATTCGTTTTTATGTTAGCTTAGTTTTTGTAGGGTATTCGTTAAATTATAATCTTTTTAATTTTTATACTTTTAGCAGTGCTTGTGGTATCTATCCAATTTCATAGAATTTTAAAAACCCACTCCCTAGTATATTATCAATGCTTTTCACTTTATGTGTCCCTTGTGCTTAAAAATTAGTAATATTATTTACACATGTCATAGTATTTTTAGTATATTATTATACATAGGGTTTATACTATGTTTAGTATGCTTTTTACTTAATTTTATTCGGGGGTACTGGTATGCAGTATTAAAGTTAATTACTATTTTTTTTTATAATATTTATATTAAATTATAGCATTTAAGTTTATTATTAATAGTTAGTTAAGATTAACTAACTATTAATCGTAGCTTGATTCCTACCCCATCTCTATAAATAATCTTATCAATCTTGCGAGGGGTTAAGTTGTGCTAAGTTAATAATTTTTTATATTTCTATTAATTTTTTTGTCATTTTCCTATGTTTAGTATAAGTACTTAAATTATTAAAATATGATTATGGTTTTGGCTTAGTACTAATCTTAATATGTGCAAGTTTAATATTTTGTTTTTATTTATACGTACTAAAAATAATAATTATTGTATTTTTTTTTAAATGAATGTGGAGGTGTGTAATATAAAGTAATTTTACAATAATTATAATACTGTTATTTTAAATAAAAAGGTAAAAGTTTTAAGTTGTGTAGTTTTTATAAGGTAGCGTGATTTTTTACTGTAGAGTAGTTAGCTATTTTTATAGTCTTCTAATTAGCTAGTAATTTTTAGTAGGGTTATTGGTAGGGTGGTTGTAATTACGTAAAGTATGAAAAGTGTATCTAGTTATTAGATCCCTTACTATTGTATTTAATTTTAATTGGTTTTACATAATTCAAGATACCTCGCTTTACTTATTTTTGGGTTTAGTTTTAAATATTGTAGAGGAGTTACCCTTAACTTTTATTATCTATTTTCGTAGTTTGTATATATATATATGTGTATTATAAAACTTTAGGTACCTACGTTACATTTTTATAATTTAGTTTTTAAATTAAAAAAAATCTATATACATTGTTTATAAACTACTGTATTAACTATACAGTACCGCTTCTAGTCCCTAATTGACATTATTAACTAAATTAGTATTAACTATTAAAATATACTACGTTATATTTTTATGTATTTAAATTATTATAATTTTTAGTATTTTATATGTTTTGCTAAAAGATTTTATTTTTTTTTGATACGGTATATGAGGTGCTTTTTGCATTTGAAATCTCTTAAGTTACATCAATAAGTTTTATTAGTATTGTGATAATAGTCTATATATTACTACCTGTAGTATAGTTTATTTACCACAACTCTGATTAACTAAAATATGATAAGGTCTGAAGTAATTTTAAGTTAAAATGTAGTATTATATTTAATTTTTTCTATTTACGTTAAGTCTAGCTTAACTATTTAATATACTGTTCTTTTATGATGTAAGTTTGTAGTCAAACCCTCGTAATCTATATATATAGGGCTACGCATACACTACAATGATGAAAGTAAAAAGTAATAAAAGCGTAAACTAAGGTTTTAATACTTAAAATTACTTTAGTTTTGATTGTATTTTGAAACTTAAATGCATAAAGTTGGAATCATTAATAATTGTATATAACAATGCTACGGCGAGTATTGTAAAGTTAAATTTTGTATATACTAACTATTACACTTTATAATCTTTGTGGTTTTTATGTTAAAAAGTTTTAAGTTATACTATCTTATTTTTTAGTTAATATCTATAATATAATTTATATAAATTTAGGATTAAAAAGTTTATACTTTGTATAATTAATGAGTAGTTATACAGTAAAGAATAGCTTATGTGGGTTTGGTTGAGGTTGGTACAGAGTTCTAAAAGAGAACCTTTCAGCTAGGTACAGTCTATAAACTATTTTTATAAATTTTTTATAAGATATTTTATTAAACTCTAAGGGTTTATAAATTTATTTTAAGGGGTTTGGTTTAAGGCCAAATAATATAAAACTTTAAAGAGAGTTAGTATTATGAGAGAATGATTAAAAGAATTTGAAATTTAGCTTAAAATACCATTACAGCTAAATACTGTATACCTTTTGTATGGTGATAGTAGTTAGTTTATTTCTATAGTAAGCTTGTTCGGTTAGACAATTGTATTGAAGAGGAGTGTATAACTGTAGTAATAAGACTTAAAGCTGGATTTAACTATGGTTAGGTTAGTTAATTTAAATTAATTAAAGGGCTGAGACTGAACTTATAAATGTTGCAATATCTTAAGATAAGTTGTAGCTGGTAGTGAAGGATGTTAACTAAGTTTAGTTAGTGGTAGCTAGCTTTCTGTGAAACTTGCTTAGGTAGAGGTAATTTTTATTATTTTATAAAGGTAGTTAGGCGTAGTTATGGGTTGGTTTAATAAAACTGTTATAGTGCCTAGAAACATTATAAATAATTTTAATTTTATCGTACTATAAGCGCTAAAATCTATAGTTAGGGAGGAAACAACGTTGACTGGGTATTAAAGTTACTAAATAAATATAAGTTGCATACATTATAAAATTTTATATTCTCATAAAGTAGGCTTAGGTAGTCATCTTTTTAGGTATATTGTAACAGTTTATTAAGAACTATTATTTAATTATTTCATTTAAAGTTTAAGGTTAATTAAATTAAGTTTATGCTGAAATATTAAGTTATTACGTTGTAATAGTAATAGTATAACTAATTTGTTAGCTGTTAAAGATTTGTGTTTATACGAGTTGGGATACTAATTTGTATACTAGTTTGGATAATAAATATGTTGTTTAAATTAATTATCGCCTAAAATTTTAGGTTTGTACTGGTTAGGTAATCTTACAGTACGTAATTAGTTTATTAAGTTATAATATTGTTTTAACTTATAATTATTGTATATTTAAATTTTAACTTTTGTTTTAAAAATTTTTATAAAATTGATTTTATATTTAGTTATTTTTTATATATAAAATCTAGTAAAGTATACCGTAGTCTAGCATAAATATATATAAATTATCTGAGTAAGGTAAGGGGTGTAAGGTTCGATAATATTAAAGGAACTTGATAATTAATCCTCTAATTTTGGGGTAGCTAAGGGGGTCTTAGAATGTGTAATAAAGTATAAGGTAGTGACTATTTACTAAAATATAAGATTCTATTAAATTTAATAATAGTGTATAGAGTCTGATTACTTACCTAGTGCTGCAAGGTAAAATTTAATAAGTTACTTTATTGTTATAAACCCTAGTAAACGGTGGTCGTAACTCTGAGGATCCTAAGGTAGTAAAATTCCTTGGCAGGTGAGTTCTGTCCTGCCGTCTCTAGTATCACCCCTATGAAATTGAATTAGTTGTGAAGATGCGACTCGGTATAGCTAGGCGGAAAGACCCTACACACCTTTACTATAGCCTGTATGTTCTATCTTACTCAAAAATATTAGAATATTTTTAATATCACTTACTAATTAATAGTAAGTAACTAGCAATATTACTAATTATCAGTATGTTAATATATAATATGTATATAGGTAGGTAGTTTGGTTGGGGCGGCGTACTTCTAAAAAGTAACGAAGGATTATAAATAGCTTTAGTTAATAAACAAGTTTGTGAGTATATTAAAATAAATTTATAAAGCTTGATTAAAGTACGTACTTGTATTTTAAGGGTAATTGCCTATTATATTGAACCGATTTGTAAACTAGGTATATAAATCGATCTACGAA
>Ga0228644_1000096_pt1 | contig 30130 bp, 51 predicted proteins | sample 56DmetaG_FD_186020 | JGI IMG/M metagenome (GOLD analysis project Ga0228644, IMG submission 186020) | Seawater microbial communities from Monterey Bay, California, United States - 56D | ecosystem: Environmental > Aquatic > Marine > Coastal | place: USA: California | collected 2016-11-09
TATCTTTTGCTTTCATTGAACGTACAACCTCAACAGGCACTTTACAAAATATCTCAATCATCTTAGATTGCACCTCTGCTTCCTTTGTTAAATCTAATTTGTCAAACTCTTGGTATTGCCCTAGAGTGATTTCATTTAACGTTGTTGGTATGCTTAACTTAACTTTCATATTAATATATAAACTTTTTAATTTTATTTTAGTAACTAAGATACAGTATATTTGCCCCTGTTTGGGTTTTGTAGTTGAAAGCCTACTGCATAACGAACCGCATCTATTAAATGGTTGTATTTGTCTATTGGTGTATTTGACTTGCGTTCTAACCAACGATAGTTATTTAATTCCTTAATTAAGTTAGTGCTATCTGGACTTACTATAATATCATAATCTTGTAATAAGCTAATGCCATAAGTAACGCTTCCTTGTCCCTTTATACTTGGACGTACATTACAACCCTTTGCTTTTATTTCGCTTAACAGTCTAGGCTCTGCACTATCTCCAACAATTAAACCCTCTCTAGCGTGTTTTAAATTAAGTTGTGCTATTTGTGACGTGGTTAGTCTTTGTAAGTAGAAACATTCCTTTAAATATATTCGTTTGTTAGAACTATCTATATTAACTTCAACCAATGTACTTGGGTCAGCAGCGAAACCATAATCTTGACCCCATACGCTTACACTTGTTTTTTTAAATTCGCCTACGCTCCAATTATTAAATATAACTCCCTCCGCTTTGTTTAGCCAAGCTCCTAACATTTGCTGTTTATACTTTTCTGGACGTCTTATCTTCATTTGCTCTATTTGCTCTATATAGCTTTTAGATAAGTTGTCTATATTGTCTTGGTACGTTGTATGTATATAAGTTGTATTTTCTTTAACTGTATTGCTCCCCTCTTGAACCCCTCTATCTTCAAAGAAACGTCTATATATAAAATGCTCTTTTGTAGTTGGGTTTAGTATTAATATAATTCTGTTTGGTTTGCCTTGCTGCCTTACTGACAAATCAATAGTGTCAAACTTTTGTTCGTCCACTAGCTCTTCTGCTTCATCTACAACCCACGTTGTAATGCCTTGTAAAGATTTAAGGTTTGCTGTCTGGTCACCGCTTGATGTTTTAATCCCTCTGAATATTATTTTACTACCTGTCTTTTTGTTTAGTATCTCGTCTTTGGTAATGTGAAAGTCTGCTATTGAGCCGAACTGCTCTAGCTTGTCTATAAATTCTGGAATGATTGATATGTAAGCTGAGGTTAGCGTGTAACGTGTAAACAGTATCGTGTGACCTTGTTCATATGTTAGCATCACTAAAAGGGCGTTTACTGAAAAAGACTTCCCAGAACCACGCCCACCACTTACTATAAAATACCTACTGTAACTATCAACAATAGGCATATATTTCTTTTTTACTTTAATCAACGAACTTTATTAAATCTCTAAAATTGATGTTTAAACCCTCACTAGAGTTGATGTCAACACTTTCTTTAGGTTTACCATAACGATAGCTTAAATACAGTTGTACGGCTCTCATATCGCCTTTAGCTACTAACTCCCCTAGTTTACTTATTGCTTCGTCTTTGTCTATTATAGCATCTAAGCGTTCAATTAGTTTTTGTTCTATTGCCTTTGGTTTACGTCCAGCACCTTGTCTAGCACCACCATTATTTTTTCTGTTATCCATTTGAAATAAATTGTTTAATCAATCCTATTAATATATAAACAGAATTATTTTATTTTAGCATAATACAGGGTTTTTAACTTTCTTGTTTAGTGTAGCACCTTTTATTTCTGGTATTGTCTTACGCTTTACTCTAGTCTTTATTAATGCGTTAAATGGGTCTAGTCGTGTTTTTTTAAATTCTTCTACTGTTTCTATGTCCCAGCCTGTTAAGATGTCTATAACGTCTTGTATTTCTTTTATTGTTTTGTTTGTTTTTATTTCTTTTTTTATCTTGTCTTGTTCTGAATTAAAGAACGGTTTAGATAATACTAGTCCTAGTTCCCTTATTATTTGGTCGTGTTTCTTTTTATCTTCAAGACCTATTACGTTTATGCTATTAACGTGGTGCAATATGTTACAGTGGCTTTTTTTAATTACATCGCCCACCTCTCTAAATGTAGCTCCACTTTCGTAAGCTAGTTTACTAAATACCTTTTTAGCATAAGAGTAATTTCTTTGTCTTGTATCTAATGATATATCTAAATTGAACTTTTTATTTACTGCTTCTTTTATTGTTTCTAATTTCATAATTGTTTTTAATTAAATTCTGCGTGTTCTAAACACTCACTACATAAATCTGTTTCTAGCCATTGAGAAGCACCGCAGCAATTAGAGCCTATGTATTCTTCTGTATGTGGATTGTCTATTGCGTATTGTATTATTTGTTTTGGTGTTTTCATTTTGTCTATATTTTATTGTCTATAACTTCTATTAAGTGTCTAAGGTCTGAGCGTTCCCATTCCCCTAGCTTAACTCCGTTTATGTTGAATTTAAAGTAATCTTTTCTATCTGTTTTTTCTATTTCTATATTTATATACATAATTAATCTATTTTAGTGAATTCTGCTATTTGGTTTTTATTATGTTCTTCTTTGTTTTGAAAGTAATTATCTACTAGTGCATCAATCATTACTAGCTCATCAATACTAGCTGTTTTTATTTTGTGCATTAAGCTGTCTATTTTGTTTAGTACGTTGGTACACATCTCTGGGTTGTTATGATATACAGTATTAAATCCCTCTTGATATATTCTCTCTAGTATCTTTGATGTTTTATTGACTTGTAGTTTTACGTTTTGTTTAAATGCTTTACTGCCTTTTAAATCATCGTTTGCTTCTAGTAGTAATTGACTTATTAATACACATTTTAAATAAGCTAAATGTCTGTCGTTTATTGGCTCATCATAAACCCCTCTTACTTGTTCCTGGTGTTCTAGTTCTTTTTGTTCTATTCTTTCGTAGTATTCTTTTTGTTCTTTTCTCATTTGTTTTTTTCTATCCATTGTTGTTGTTGCTCTCTTAGGTATTCTATCTCACGTCTTAAATAATCTGCTGCTTTTTCTAAGTCTTTTAATTCATCGTCTTTCTTTCCACTTCTGCAAATATACTTAATTATATTCCCTCTGTTAAAGTTTAGCTCATAATCTTTTATAAAGTCTATAACGTCATAGCCTTTACCGTTTTCGTAATGTAAATAAGTTGCTCGTTTCATAATTTTTTATCTTTTACTACCATTGATTTTTCTTTTTTTTGCTGGTGGGTTACCTCTTGTAGGTGATATCTTTGACCTTATATTTGTTCTGCTATAATAGTTTGTTTGTTTCTGTTCGTCACAAGGTATAAATTTAACTTTATCTTTTTCATTGCTTAACTGTGTTAAATTAACCCACTTACCTTTTATTTTTCTCCATATATCTTTTTTGTCTTTCATAATTTTATTTTATTTAATTCGTTTTGATATGCTTGTGCTGCTTCTTTTTCATCTGTAAATAATCCTAGATATTTTAATTTACCATTTATATAAATGTGTGATTGCCATTTTTCAATTTTCTTATTCCAACAAACGCCAACATACTTACTTGAACTCTTAATATGTTTTAAATTAGAATTTTCCCTTTGAGTTATAATTTCCAGGTTGTATAAATTATTATTTTCACGATTTATGTCAATATGGTTTACTACTAATTTATGTCCACAAGGTTTGTGGTCAAGAAACGCAGAAGCCACTAATGAATGTACTGTAATTGTTTTCTTTTTATTATCTTTAGATAAATTCACTCCAAAATATTTTGGGCTTGTTATAGTGTTTTTTAAAACCGTTCCTTTTATTTTTCGACCCCTAATATCAATCCTATCTAAGCTCCTAACGTTCCCTAAATTACTAACTTGATACAAGCCTTCATATTCTGGTATGTCCTTCCATACTTCTATCCCTAATCTACTTAATGTTTTTGCTATCATTGTTTTTGTTTTATAGTAATGCTAATATTCTTAAATCTTCTTGTATGTCTTTAATCATTTTTAAAGCGTCTTTATAGTCTTGGTTTTCCATAGCTTCAATAACTATGTCTAGGTCATATACAAATCTAATCATTTTAAAATAATTCTGTTTGGTTTACGTTTTGTTTTTTTATTACCCCTATTGCAGTTTCTAGTATTGTTTTTCCAGCTTCATAGTCCACAAGGTTTCTCGCTATTTTGTTCATACGTTGCTCTCCTTTGTATTTTCTAAAATCGTAATCGTGAAATTCTGAAAACGCTTTAACCTCATTTTTAATACGACCTAAGGATGGGTTTTTACGCTTACTCACAATGTTTGGCAAATTAAAATTAGTCCAGTATAAATGTCTATTTCTTTCTAGTGCTGGAATTAATGGGGTATAAAATGGGATAACATTTTCAACCACAAACTTACCTTTGAAATAGTGTTTTAAAAAAATAACTTCTTCATAAAGTTTCATATCTGGGTATTTCATTTCTCGCTTAGTTTTCATTGAAACATTAATCCTACTATGTGTTGGGCAAGGTGGACTACTCCAGATAAAATCAAACTCTTGGTAATGGTCTAATAAGTATTGGTGTGCATCTGCAACTATTACTTTATCGTTTGGGAAGCGTTCTTGGTATAATCTTGCAAGTTCTTCATCCCATTCAACAGCAGTAACCTCAACGTCTGTAACCTCGTCCCACTTGTAACGGTTACCACCTAAACAAGCATATAAATTTAATATTTTCATTCTGTTCTAAGTTTTAATAAGTGATAACACTCTGTAAATTTTTGACGTGCCTTACCTTTATATTCTTGTTTAAATAATTCGTACATTTTTTTTGTGTATTGATACTTTGTGTCGCAATCAGCTAAGTATTTTTCTGCAAACTTTTTACCTTTACCTTTAAAGTAGTTTACGTTATCAGCTGTATCTCCAATTATCATTTGCTCGTAAAAGTTATATAAGGCTTCATCTTCACTTATATCTAAGACCTCTTTATGTTTATAGTGATAGTTATAAATTTTGGCTGGAAATTGTCGGTAGTCTTTATCGATTGAAACTATCATAACATTGTCACGCCCTAGTTCATTTGAAAGCTCGTACCAGTATCTAGCAACCATATCATCAGTTTCAATTCCATAACCCCAAACGCTGTCGTATTGGTCTTTAACGTATTGATGCATCTCATATAATAAAGGTGGTAACTCTTGCTTTTTTCTATTGGCTTTGTAGTCGCTTGTGATTAGCTTTCTAAAGTTTCCCTTACTACCGCTAAACGTTAGTACTTTTTCTATCGGATACATATCTTCTAGCTTATTGACTATGCTCATAAATTGCTCATCAAACTTCGCTTGAGCTTCTTCTATATCTCGATAGTATTTGTCATCTTCTGGCTTTTCCCGTTTCTTATAACAAGCAGCAAAGATTAAACTATCTGCATCTACTAGTAGTATCATTTTACATCTAAATTAAAGCATTCAACTGAACAATAATAATCTCCGTTTGTTTCAGAACCACAACAAGCACATTCTGTCTTTGTATCTGGTTCGTCTATATAACTATCTAACCAACTCATATTTCGTATTGTTTTAAATCGTTTTGTAATTTTTCTATTTGTTCTTTAAGCTGTACTAACTGATTGTTTTTTTCTTCTCGTATTAAACTTATACGTCTTGACAATACTGTATTCTCAACGTTTAAACCGTTTACATATTGACCTATTTCTGTCATTCCTTGCACTATGTTTTTTAAGTCTGTGTTTGCTGGTTTCTCTTTACTCCATTGCATAATTAAATTAGCTATGTGATTGAACCATAAATTATAAGACTGTTTTTGTAGCGGTGTCATTATATACTAGAACCCATTATTAAACCCAGTGTGAACAATAACAAACCTAAAATCAAAATACTTCCTGTTATTATAAGATTTCTATATTCTTGTTGTTTACGTTCTTTTTCTTGTAACTCTTTTTTAGTATAAACCTCTATACGGTTTTTTCTAGTTTCAATGTGTAGTCCTGTTTTTGTCTTTTTCATAATGTTTGTTTTATTAATATACCGCAATATACAACTTTATTTTAGTTATAAACAATTAATTAACTATTTTTTTTATTTATTTTTTCTTTTATCTGAAAATAGCTATCCCATATACCAATTTCTAGTTCTTCATTTAAGTTAATTATTGCAGCATCTTTTTCTTTTAACAAGTAACAAGGCTTTAATATTTTCTTTTTAGTCCATAGCGTAGTGTCGGGACAGTATATGTCTTTTGTTTGTAAGTCTTTTAAATTATTTAGCCAGAACATATAATTGCCTTTAGGGTCGTTTACTAAATACAAAGCTACCTTACCAGTTTCAATTAGTTTGTCGTACTTAAATTTTTCTATTATTTTGGTGTCATAGTATTTATTTCTAAACTTCATTTCGATAACACATTCTTGACCTTTGGGCGTTGTACCTATTGCGTCCCAGCTTTCCATTCCGTCCCCTGTATGTTTTAAGTTCCAACCGTCAAGGTTTAAAAGTGTTACTACTGCTTTTTCCCAGTTATGTATTTTATTTATCATTTAATTTGTTATATATATTATCAATATCTTTTATCCACATCACTAATGTTTTTGGTTTACAGCTACAAGGTTCGTGATACCTATGATTTAAATAACGAGCGTGTAACGTGCATAAAAGCCTGTATTGGTCTTTTGTTAGCTTAGTGGTTACATTTGCTTTAAAATCAACCCACGCTTCTTGGTCATCTATTCTCATAGCTCTATATTTATGTCGTTCCAATCGTTTCTTCTTTTGTCGCAACCGCAATCTTTACCTAGTGCTTTGCTAATTTTTTTTACTAGCCAATGAATGCCAGTGTAATAAGTAATGTAATAAACTAAATCTCCTAATCTCATAATTCTTTGTATTTATATAAAAGTTCTTTTTTAATTAAATATGCTTTTTTACTTTTAGTATCTCCTTTACCTATAAATTCTGCATACATTAAATTATTGTCTTTTATGCAGTCTTTTATTTTATCTGTTAAAAACCAATTATAACTATACCCATCATAAATAACCCAAAACTTAGCCTTAGTTGTCATTAATGCTGATGGTTTATTATTAAATTCTATTTCTATAACTATATTGTTAGTGTATTTACTTTTTTCATCTGACTTGACTTCAACCCCAAAATTAACCTCTGGGATAAAAATATCGTATTCTTTATAATAACCATCTTTAATATAAGCGTTTTTATATTTAGCTTTAATATAATTTAAAACAACGTTCTCGTGGTGTTTACCTCTTTTTAAATCTCTTTTAAAAGTTTGTATCATAACTTGTTTTTTATATGTTTCTTTGCGTTTGTATATGTATTGTAAAGTGAGTAATAACTTATTTTAGTGTTTCTGCTTAACTCTGCAACGCTTACGCCCTTAGCGACTATCTCAAATATTTTTTTATCGTACCAATACATTTCGTTTAATATGCTGTCTATATGGTCACGCTGCTTTGCCCATTCAACCTCATCTATACCGCTTTCTTGTATTTCTTTAAGCTCGTTAATGTCGTTTAAATAAACCTTTTTCTGTCTTAAGCTTGTCTTGTATAAATTTGTATAAATACCTCTTAGAACTTTGTAGCAATAGTAATGATTTATCTGGTCTTTATAGTAAAGGTCTAAACCTTTTTTTACATCAGCATCAAGCTGAATATACATTTCCATTACAACGTCCTCACTCATTGAGGGGTTGCAACCAAAACTTTTTACTATGTTATTCCAGTCGCTATGCTTTTTATAAGCTAGTTCTAAAATTGGTGTCATTTATTTAATTATTAAAATTTGCCCTAACTTGTTCGTTTGGTTTATTTGGTGTTAGTGTTCTAGGTACAAAGTATTCTAATGGGTCGTATATTTCGCCAACTACAAAAGGCAAACCAAACTCATTGATACTAAAGCTAAACGTTTCAAAGGCGTAACCCCTAGAACGTTTGCAACTTACTGTTATCCATTCTTTATTTACTGTATTAACTTCTAGTTGTATTTGTGTTTCTGTCTTTTTTTCTAAGAAACTACCTAAGTGTCCTGTTGGCTTGTCGCTTCCGTAATTACTATGTATTACCGTTACTATATGACAATCATATTTTGCTGATAGTTGCATTATTTTTTGAACACATAAATTGCTCTCTTCTAAATTATTAACGTCTGAAACTAAATCAGCAATCCCGTCTATAACAACTAAACCGTTTTTACCTTTGTTTTGTTCTAAGCAGTGTTCTATAAATTGTATTCGTTCTTTATACCCTACTGTTCTTAGTGCGTATGTGTGATAGCAACCTACTTCTTTAGTATTACTCATATCTTGAACACGCTTAAAAACTCGTTGAGCGTGCCAATGTCCTTGTTCTGTATCAAAGTGCATTAAACAACGTCCGTCACGATGTCCTTTAATTTTACCTCCAAAGTTATTGCCACCACTTAAATAAACCGAAGCTAGTAATGAAACAAAGAAGGTTTTTTTTGATTTTGGGGGAGCTTGTACAAAGCTAAAATTACCATAAGTTCCAATTGGAATTGGCATTGTTATTTCCCCACCTTTTGCTTGTATAGTTTTTTCCCCTAAACTTAATGCGGTTGGTGGGTATTCCATAACTGCTGCTGTGTCGATAGTACATTCTTCTGCTATCAACTCCATTAACATATTATGTGTAGTTTGTTCTTCTGTCATATTATTGTATTGTTTTATGTTATTTTCTTATGTTGTATGTTATATTTAGGGTTTAAATTTCTTATTAAGTTTCTTTCTAATATATCTATGATTTTATGATGTTTTGACCGTTTATCAGTATCTTCATACACTTTAAAATTATTAATTCTTGAAATATAAACTTTATCAATATCTTTAGTTAGTCTATGTGACATTAATCTATCTCTAACATAAATTGTTTGACCTACATATATTACTTTATTATTGTTAAATAAAACATATACTGTTTTAATATTATCTCTGCCAAAACAAAAATAAGGTTTATTATTTTTTAAATCATATTTAATAAAATCTATTCCGAAATAATTAATAGTATTATTCATTCTGTTATTGTATTGTTTTGTAAAGGTAATAAAAAAGGCGGTTATTAAACCGCCCTAGTTAGTTAAAATGGTAAGTCGCTTGTTTCAGCTTCTTGTACCACCTCTTTAGCTTCTTCACGTTGAGCCTTTAAAATTTTACCGTCAGTCCAAACTACTTGACCGTTGCCAATGTAAGTTCTTGGTTTCTTAGCCTCACGTTCTTCTTGTGTTTGACTAATCATAATCGATGCGTTATTTCCGTAACGTGTTTCGTCATTTACTGACATTGTAAGGTTTACATAAACCGCTCCGTCTTTTCCAGCAATAAATTTTTCCTTTGGTAATTTATCCACTCGTAGTGAATAGTTGATAATTGCACTCATAATTTTACTTGTTTTTAATTGTTATTATTTATTATTATTTTTAAAACTTTCGCTTTCATCTTCGCCAAAAACCCCTTGTTCGTAAAAGCCTGTTAATTTAAGCACTGCCCTAGACATTGCTCGTTTCTCAGCCATTTCTGCAACGTACCAGCTATTGGTTGAAGAGTCTTTATAGTTTTCGCCTTTTAAGGCACTACCAAAGGTTTCTATTGTTGCAGCACCCTTATGTGCTATCGCTTTAAATACTGCAAAATTTGGCGCACATTGTACTACTTGATATTGTATTTGTATTTTAGCAACCGCCTGTATTTTATCAATACCACTTCTAGTGATTATTAAATAATGTTGATGTTTAAATACATCGTCTTTTGTTAAGTTATATTCTTTGTATAACTCTGTTAATTTTTCTTTGTTCATATTAATTTGTTTTGATTTCTATTTGTGCTTCTAAAAATTCTACTCTTTTTTCTAATGCTTCAATTCTAGCATTTAAGTAGTCTATTGTGTCTGGGCTTGATGCTCTTTTAACGTCCTCTTTATAAGTCATATTAAATTTCTTTAAATAATTGATAAGGACTATCTACGTCTAATAAAAATTTTAAATCTAAAACTAAACTATAAGGAATATCTCCTACATATTCATAGTTTTCTAATCTGTCAATAGTAAACCCAACCAAATCAGGGTGTTTAATGTTTTCTAAATCAAGGTTTTCACTGTACTCTGGTTTTAATCTTTGTAATAAATTCATAATGTATTGTTTTAATTAATATTAAGGCAAATATAAAACAAATAATTCAATAAAAAAAATATAAACACATTATAAACAAAAAAACCACCCTTTTACAGGTGGCTTAATTTGGCTGGTTAGCCTATTTTAAAACAAAAACAATACAGTACAAATATACATTAAGTATCTAGTTTTTTAATTAACAATTCATATTTTTCTATTAACATTTCTAAATCTGTATTATCTAGCTTTACAGTTTTATTAGCTTCAATATGTAGTTCTTCTGCCAAACCGTCATAATAAGTGTTGTCTAAGTTCTTAGAAAATTTATATTGTTCGCCATACCTAAACACATTGCAACCAGCACACTGCACCTGGCAATTTTTTTCGTGCCACCTAGTAGAATAATGTTTACGACTTTGAAAATGTCCGTTTTGTAGTTTCTTCCAGTGGTCTTTTTTTCCACAAGTAAAACATTCAGCCACATCATTAACAGCATATCTACGTCTTATATATATACTAAAAACCTTATCTAACTTATCTACTAATTTTTTGCGTTTTGTTTTTTTTGCCATTTGATTAGTTCTCCTAAGTCTTATATTTTATTTAACTTTTTATATCTATTTATTTTGTATTTGTTTTTTATGCCTTTAAGGGCAACAAAACATTTAACTAAATGTCTAGTTTTAATAAAAAATTCAAAGTTATATATTTTATTTTAGAAAAAAAAGAAAAAAACTATTTATTTTTCCAATGCTTAGTAATTTTCTCTGCTGAACGCATTCCAAAATAACCACCGTAAACCAAGAGTAATAAAGAAGAAAGTAAATCAATCCAGTTAGGGTCTATTTTAAAGCCCTCTAATGAACTATCTAATATAATATAAATAAACAGTGTAGCGGTTAAAAAAGCAAGTGTTAAAGGTCTTATATTGCGTGTTAAGTAACTTTCTGTATTGTTATCTGAAACCCACCGCTTTGTGGTTTCTTGCATCTCTATTTTATCAAAGTTTAGTTCTTCTAATAAAAGTTGCTTATCTGCTTCGCTTAATTTATCGTCTGTACTAATTTTACTAGCTAAAACCTCTAATGCTTCAATCCCTGTAACGTTACCAGCTATTTTTAAAAGTTCTGGTGCTACTTCTTTGCCTTGCTTTAATAACCAACGTAAAGCATCGCCTACCCTTGTAGTTCCGTTTTCTTTTTTATACTTACCCATTCCAACGTGCTTTTGTTTTTCTTATATCATAATGTGTAAAAGTCTGGTACATTCCTAAACCGCCTTGTAATATTTCGCCAGATAGCATAAGGTCATTTAAATAGTCGTAAGTATCTAAAACAGGGTCAAGCCCTTGAATAACAACATCAGCAGCTTTGCCTAGTAAGTGTTGAGAGTTTACAGAACCACCGACCGCTTTATTATGAGCTTCACATCTATAAGCACTATTAATTGTTATAGGCATAGCCACACAATCTCTAACATACTGTAATTGGTTTGCTAGTTTAGTTATATTTACTAAAACATCGTTTGGCATTTCGCAACCGCATTTACAATCAAACTCGCTTTTTTTGAAGTTTTTAGTCATTCTTTTTTTTGTGCGTTTCGTAAATCTTTTGTGCTGTATATCCTATCGATAAAAGCAATAATATAATTTTTAAACTATTTTCTATATGTGTAAAGCTTACCCCTAAAGTAAAAGCATTTAATATTCCTATTTTCAAATCTTGTGGTGTCATTACATTTTATTATTTTGATAGTCTACACCATAAAAAGAATGGACACCGTTACCGTCAGCAACCGCAACCGCATATGACTTCCAACCGTATGGGTGACTTTCTAAATCTTTCCAAGCAACATCTAAGTGGTATTTTTCGCTTAATACTGCATCTTTTATTTTATTATCTTCGTCATCGTATTGACTTTGCTCTAAAATTATGTTACCAAGTCTTACAACGCAATGCGAGTGTGCTGCATACTCGTTTCCATCATCGTCAATTTCAACCCCTAAAGACTTAATTTTAGCATCAGCGGTTTCTTTATCTATAAAATTATATTTCCCTATCTTAATCATTTTATTTTTTTTATGCTTTTAACAATTCTATTTCAGCTTTTAACTCTTGTATTGCTTTGACTAAAATTGGAACTAATTTCCCGTAACTCATTTCAAGTTTATCTTCGTTTTCAGAATAAACAAGTCTTAAAATATCGTTGTCTACCTCCTTAACCTCTTGTGCTATAAAACCAAAGTCTTTTTTACCTTTGTTTGCTGAATAAAATTCTACATTTTCAGTAATAACCTCGCCATTTTCATCAATTTTAACATCTCCGTTTTCATCAAAAACTGGCTGGGTTTTTGTTTCAGCTCTATTGTCCCAGGTAAACTCTCTCGGTTGTAAGCTATCAATAAAATCTAAACCGTATTCTAAATCTTTTATATCTGATTTATCTCTCTCGTCAGATAAAGAGGTTATTGTTGTTACAGCACATCTTAATGTTGAAACACTTGAATCTCCTAAAGTTATTTCGTTACTAACAGTGTTAACACTAGGCGAACTGTTTGAGCCAATTAAAGTGTTATTAGTTCCAGATGATAAATTTTTTCCAGCTTCATAGCCAACACCAACATTATAATTTCCAGTAGTTTGTTTTAAACTATCAGCACCTACACCAGCATTATAATTACCGTTATTAGCGTTTTGTCCACTTTGGTTGCCAATAAACACACTAAAAGTGGATGAAAACATTGAAGCTGAACTACCAATTCTAACATTGTTTCCACCGCTAGACGTATATCTTCCAGAGTTGTTACCTATAGTAATATCAGAACTTCTTGACTTTGCTATATTTCCAATAGATACTGAATTCAAACCACTTGCAAACGCTGAAGTTCCAATAGCAATAGCATCTTGACTGTTTGCCTCGCATTGAGCGTTTGTGCCACCAAAAGGAGAATCTCCTCCTAAAGCTATTGACCTAACTCCAGAAGCTATTGCAGGATTTCCAGAAGGAGTTAAACTCGCATCAGAAGCCATTGAATCAGAACCTGTTCCAGATACTAATCCAGCTCCGCCACCGCCACCTAAATTAGCTGGGTCAATACGAACGTTATCCGTTCCGTCATAACCGACCAGAAAATCAACGTTTGCTGGGTCAGTTTTTAAAGTAAATTCACTAAATTTTTTGTTTGCCATAATTTTTTATTTATTCTATTATTATATTTTCGTTTTGTTGTGTAAGTAAGTAATCACCATTTTCAGCTAAAACCTCATCGAAAGGTGTGGGGCTTGGGTTTGCGTAAGGATAATAAATGTTTCCCCAACCATTTTCTGTTGGTAATCCCCACCAGCTTGTGTTATATATTTCTCCGTATCCCATTATGTTGTTAATTTAATTGCTTCTGCTTCTGTTAATACTCTGTCGTAATATCTTACGTCATTTATTTCTCCATAAAAATCTGTGTTGCCTAAATTGTTTTCGTTAAATGCAAATTTAGAAAGCCCAATAGGTATATCTTCGTTTGGCGTTTGAGTAGATGCTAAAACACCGTTTACATAAAACTTAAATTCTCCAAACTTAAAAGTAATAGCTAATTTATTTTGAACGTCAAAATCTAAAAACGGATAATACTGTGCTATAACATTTCCACTGTTTACCCTATTTATAAACATTCTAAATTGTGTGTTATTACTTTGCTTACCAATTACAACTCTATCTGTATTACTTCCGTCAGATATTGATATCCTACCAAAACTACCATCTTTAAAAGTTTTTTGTATATCAACAAACATAGTCCCCTCATTGCTGCTAAATAAATCAGCATTCCCAGCATCTCCGCAAACATCTTCGTTTCTTGTTACAGGAGTTCCTAATGTTTCAATATAGCTTGTTGGACAGTTTCCTTGTTCTAATTGACCCCCCCAGACTGAAATGTCAATTATTTCGTCAGAACCATTACTAGGGAAAGAACCAATAAATAAAAATAAATTTTGCCCAGTTGTTCCGCTTCCCTGTAAATCTATTCTTTTCCATTCATTCCCTATTTCATAAGAATTAACAGCAGTATTTCTACCATAAACAATAATGTTTTGAGTATTTTGAGTATTGCTTTTTAAATAAACAGAGCCAGTGTAATTGCCAGTGATAGAGGTAGTAGATAATTGAATTAAAGAATAATCACTTCCTGTTGCCTTTGCTTTAAGTCTAGTTGCATTGTTCTCTCCAGTTGGTGAAACAGAAAAGTTTTGTGTCTTTGTAATTGGCTGACTTCCACTAACGTTACCCCATAAACTAGCATCACTGCTATTTATAGCGTAATTTGTTCTTGTAGGTTCTAATAATAAACTCGGACAGTTGCTATTTAGCCAATCTAATCTTGGCACATCGCTATTTACCGTTTCAATTAACCCATCTTTGCGAACTCTTGTAGCATTTGAACCCCTACTTAAATCAAAATCTCCGTCACCATTTACAGGCAAAACCGAATAAACTTTGCTTGTCTTATATGCACTAGGCACTAATGCTAATACTGGTTTTTTCATTTACCTTTCTTTAAAGATTTGTTTTGTTTCTTTAAATAAGCAACTAACTTATTTAAGTTTTTTTTCTTTACTTTATACTTCATAAAACCCAACCGTTAAAAACAGTATCTGTATCTGGGCTTATATCGTCATTTGTGTTACTTGTGTATTCTGGGAATTTAGATTGATTAAAACATAAATGGTCAACTAACCTTGTACTGTAATAATTAGCGTATTCTCTAGCTTTACCTACTAAATAATCAACTTCGTTTTTATTTACGTTTTCGGCTGTTTCGCTAGAATGTTTAAATACGCCACCGTTCTTAATTTGATAAGCAGCAAATGGAATATAATTAACTTGAGCAAACCATATTAAGGTTGGTTGTATATAGTCGCTTACAAGTGCTAAATAATCCCCTGTTAAAGTACTGTTTTCAATATCTGTACTTATTCGATTATATAAGTCCGTTCCTAGTAGGTTTTGTATGTCAATTTCTTGACCTAGTTTAATAAACTGAATAAATTTATCTGTATCAACATTTCCGTCTAATATAGAATTTCTTACTAAGTCAGTTCTTGATATAAATAATGCTGTTGCCATTTAGTTTTTGAATTTCATTTTGTTCCAATATTCAGCAGTATAACCTTTATACTTCATATCCTTTGGTGCTACTGGTACTTTTTGAGCGTTCTTAGGGAATTTAAAACCTTTACTTTTAGCTTGACCACTTGTTATTTCTGTTTGCTTACCGTTTTTAACCTGATAAGTCTTTCGAAACCACTTATGTTGGCATCGAGCTCCGCCTTTCCAAAGCCAGACCGAATAGCTGTCTGAGCCACCCTTACCAAAGCCAGGATTTACAGATTTTTTGCCCATTGCTATAATATCTTCTTTGCGATATACTTTATCGGCATCAATCATTTTTTTACAGAAATCTCTTGAATTGCTACTGTATTTTTTAGGTGCGTATGTATAACGTACTAAAAACTGAACCCCTTTTTGGCTTTCTTGTTTTGATTTTCCGTCTTGTTTACTTTTTGACTTTGGTCTAGCAATTCCTGTACTAACAAAATTCCATATCTTAGATAATGTAGTTTCGTCTGGCTCGGTGTTTAAGTCTGTTATAACCTCGTCTAGTTCATCATTTAATTCATAATCAACCTCGCTCTCATCTACTAAATCATATTCAGCTAGTAGTTCGCTTTCATCTTGACCTAAGTCAATTAAGGCATCAGCTATTTTGCTACCTACTTCGTTTGGTAATTCCTTAGCTAATTTAACCCCTGTTTCTTCCTCTCTTGTTTCTGCGTCCTCAACGTTTTCTAAGTCTGTAAACTCTAACGGTTGAAGCGTTTTAAAGTACAATTTAAGGCTCATTTGGTTGTAAGCTAGTATGCAATCAAAAGCATCTATTAAAAGCGTCTGAAACGGTCTTATAACGGTGTTATCCATTAAAGTAGAAGCTGTCTTTAATTCGTCTGCATTATTACCTAGTCCACTACTATCTTTAATGCCTAAAAGCATAGGACTAACAACTCTATGCCCTACCATTATTTTTTTAGTACATTCATCACTCACATATTGGTACGTATTATGTGCTTCACTTATTTGCAACGTTTCAACAGTTGCTGCACTTTCTGAATTATCATTGAAAGCTAAAATGTATTTAGAACCAGAAGTCCCAGTAAATTTATCAGTTATACGGTTTTCTATTGCTTGACGTTCTTCAGCATTTGGTGTTCCGTTATTAAACTGGATTAAAGTATTAGGACTGAAAGAATTAACGGTATTGTTGAGATGATATATTGACACCTGTTGTTCTGTTTCACACCAATTTAAAATACCTTGATAATCTGGACTTGAATAGTATTTATATCCAGCTCTGTAAGGTTTTACATATATAATCTCAATATTTTCTGTACTACAACCAAAAGACGGTATTCTAGTTGTGTGACCTACGTTTTTAACCTTAGACCAATCATCTGCATAGTAATACGCTTCTATTTCGCCTTTTTCGTTACATTTTTCAGCTCTTAAATTTTCAACAGGAATATGCTCAACTTGTGCAATAGTTTTGCGGTCTTTACTGTAAATAACTTGCATAGCACATTGACCCATAAGTTTAAGGTCATAGCATAATTTACGAACCATATCTTTATGGAACAAAGAAATCATTTTAGCGTACTGCTCTGGCTTTTTATTTGAATTTAAAGCATCTAGTCCACGCCCGTAAATCATCTCACTAATTCCGTTAATAATAGCGTTATTTGTTGGGCTACCATTGTAACGGTCAATTAAATACTTAAAATAGTTATTGTCAGAGCCATAAGAAACCCATTCTTTATTGGATTTCTCAACGATATCTGGCGTTGTGTAAGTACTTAAATTTACTATTCTTAAATCGTTCATATTTATATTATTATAAATTCGTTATCCGAACTTTCTTCACTTATATACTTGTCTTTATTAACGCTGTAATATTCATCATTACTTTGATTAATTGCTTGGTCTGTGCAAAAAATCTTATCTTTATAAATTATATTGTTTAAATAACTAACATCTAATATATAAAAATCGCTTTCAGTTAAAGCACCAAAAACAGCATCAAAAGAAATATAATTACCGTCAATTACTGATGTAGCATCAACCGTTATAGAAACGTTTGTACTTTCGCTAGTCAATTTTAAGTTCAAAGTACCTACCGTAAATTCTCTAGGAATTATTTTAAAGGTTTTGTTTCCGCTTGTGTTAATTAACTTCATATTAATATATAAATAAAAAACAAATATTTTGTATTGTGTAGGTATAAAAAAAGGGCTATCCGTTAAGATAACCCCATTTTACAAGTAAAAGTATTAATTATGGTGCTGGAGGTGTTGGATTGATTGGTGACGTACTGTCATCATCTGGCAAACCATCTAAGAAGAAAGGTGGCTCATTTTCTTGAGCTACTAATGTAAGTGTGAAACCACTTAAATCTCCCATTGCAGCACCGGTCACAATTGTACCACCGTTTACTTCTGCACCGTTATTTTTACCGATTAGAAACGCATTACCGTTGTAATCCTCTATTACTATTTGTGGGCGTCCTCTAGAAAGCAATTTAATTTGTTCTTGAGTTGCTATATCTAAAAAAGTAAATGTAGCATTTAAAGTTGTTTCAAAGAATGTCGTTCCGTTCTCTCTGCTGCTAGTTATAGCAGTTTCAAGGCTTGAATTACCTTTGACCTCATATTTATAAAATTCTTCAGATGCATTTAATGTAATCAATCCAGTTCCGTCTGGTTGTAATGCTGCTGTTACATCGCTATAAGGAGCGAAAAAAATGTTACGTATCCCGCCTACTGACGATTTACACGGAATTTTCCTTCCGTTTGTTACTGAACAAGCCATATTTTAAAAGTTTTTTTAATAAAAAAGGGTAGGCAATTTTACCCACCCTTTTAAATTTGATTAGTTAATTATTATGCAGTTTTTCTGAAAACGATGTCAGATACTTGTGCGTAAGCCACGCCACTAGTAAATCTCATTACTACACGAACATTCTGTGAGCCGTCATTCTCTGCCATATCAATAACTCGTACTTCGTTCAAGTCATTTAAAAGACCTGTTCCAAAGAATAAGTTTGATTTTTCAGCTGCGATAATAGTACCGTCAGCAGCACCTCTTGCAGCTACAACTGGAATTCCGTCAAAGAATAAAGAACCTAAAGACTGGTTGTTTCCTTTGTTTTCGTAACCGTTTGCACCCTCGCCACCAGATTGGAAGCCACCTAAAGCACGTGTGTAAGCTCTAATTACATCAGAAGCAGCATAGATAAGTAAATCTTCAGAACCATATACAGCTGTAGGAATAGCGTCTGCAACAGCACCTAGTTCAGAAATTACATTTGCCGATGTAATAGCAGCACCTGTTAAATCTTGACCAGCTGGTAAATCTCCGTCTGCATCTAATAAAGTTCCGAAACCGTTAAACTGTCCGCTAGTTCCTGTATCTCCTGACCAGATATTTTTTTCTGTTCTGTCAGCTACTTTTGCAGCAACGTGAGCCAATACGAAATCAGCAAAGTTTGGTGCTAAGTTGTCAAAAGCACTGTAACCCATTTGCTCAGCTTCCCAAGAAGAATGTAATGTTTTCTTACAAATGTCAAGGTTTACTTGAAATTCTTCTGGTTGTAGAATAGCTTCTGTTAAAGTTAGCGTTCCTTGGTCTGTTTGAAAGTCGCAAGTTGCATCTTTTACGATGTCGTCAGTTGATGCTTTCTGAATTACAGATTTAAATTTTACGTTTGGCATTACGGTAATTAACCCTTTATCCAAAGTGTCAGCAGATAGTAAAGCAGCAGCGATATACTTGCCACTAAATTCTCCAGCATAAGTTGTTGTTAATGATACACTCATTTTATTTAGTTTTTAGTTGTTATTAATTGTTTAGTCTTGACATTACTCGGTCAATAGTAGTGCTTTTTCTGTTTTTAGAAACACTAAATTTCGAGATTGTTTTATGTACTTCTGGGTTTGATACGATAGGCTCTGCGCTTGGCTCGTTTAATTCAGCTTGTACTTCAACAGGAATTTCGTTTAGTTCCACTTTTTCGTGTTTAGCTAATTCCTCTGTTAAAAGATTTCCTAAGTCATCAGCACTTAAATCTTCTTTTGGTTCTAGCATTGCTTTGATTTCTTCAATCATATCTTTAACCTCTGCTAGTTCTTCTTTAGTAGCATAACCCATTTCTTCTTTTTCTTCTTCTTTTGCTTCAACCTCTTCAACCTCTTCTTCGGTTTCTTCTTCAGCTTCAGCGTCTTTGATTTCAGAAATAAGACCCTCTTCGGCAACTACTAATATTTTACCGTCCTCCAATGCATACTCGCCAATAGGCAAAGCAACTTTCTCATCTTCTGTAACGATAAAAACTTCTTTTCCACTTTCAAACGCATCAGCCTCAATGACTGTACCGTTGTCTAGTTTAGCCTGTTCTAACTTAACTTCTTCGTTTAAGTTTAGAACGTCTTTGATTTTTTCTATCACGTTGTTTGATTTCATACTTATATATAATTTAGATTAATTTAATTTGTATTTTCGTTATGCTTTTTTCTGAATTATGAACCACTGCTCCCCATCACTCCATACTTGTATGCCCTCATACGCTTTGTTAATTACATAAGCACTTGAAGAACCGTCCAAAGTATCTCCACCAATAGGGGTTAGATTAGTTCTTGTAGCAGTCGCATATCCACCGTTTGAAATAAACCTTATAATTCTATTTTGACTACTAGCAGCACTAGGCAAATTAAGTGTCATATCTCCGTTCGCACCCTCCCAAGTTAAACGAACTAAAATAGTGTTTTGATATTCTGCATCGCTTAAATTCACAGTAGTATCTTTAACAACTGTTAAGCTAGTAGGTATAATGTAATTATGTAAGTCGTTTAATGTGGTTTGTTTAGTATCTCCGTTTTGAACTATTGCAAACAATTCGCCACCCTGTAATTCAGTTGCTATTGGTAATGCACTTATTTTTGAGTTTGCCATTATCTATTTAATTTATAATTATTTTCTTGTAATAAAAAATTACCGTTTTCTAAAAGTATAAAGTTTTCATTTTTAGACATTTCCCCTATACCTTGTGCTATTATATCTCCATTACAGCATTCAATAGAATAAGCGTCCCTATCTCTACATAAGCAACCTCTACGACCGTTTCTAGGACTTGTTTTGCTTGGTGTAAATAGTTTTTTAAATAAAGTCATTGTGTTGCTACCGCATTTAATTATATATATCTTTTAGCTTTATTTATTTGTTTTTCAGCATAACCCAAAGACTGTTTGGCTTCTTTATAATTTGGTACTTGACTAACATTAACGCCTAAATCCTTTGCCATTCTTTCTGCAAGTTCTAAACCTTTATTTACTCTGTTTAAATCACTTTTTAAATCTTCACTATCTACTTTTAAAGACCTTAAAGATTTTTCTATTAAATCTAAACTAATATCAATATTTTTTCCAAAGTTTTTTATTCCTTTTGCATAGGATAAAAGTCTTTGTATATCATCTGCTAATTCAACTTTTTTAGGCTCTTGCTTTGCTAAATACTCGTTAATTAATTTCAATGCTTTTTCTTTACTCATTTTATTTATTATTTAGTTCGTTTAATTTACTTTCTGCCCACGTTTTAGCCGATTTACCACCCCATAATAAAAAAGAGATAGTTCCACAAGCTTTTGTATCTTCTGGCTTGTAATACGCTTCTGCTCTTGACAAATAAGAGTACATTCTTTTTATTGTTTCTTTGCTGATTGGTTTACCTTGTGCTAATTGTTGAGCCCTTACCTTGCCAACTTGTGTAGCACATTTATTATTAACTTCTTCATTAAGTTTTAAACCTCTTTTAGCGTTGTTACTTACTGAATTAGGATAGTCTGAATAGCTCTCTAAAACCATTTTTTTGCCACCCTTAACACGCTTATCGTTTTTAATAATAGCTTTTATTTCGCCTAGTAAGTATTCTGCTTCTTCTTCTTCTATTTGTGCAAGTTCGTCTTTTATTGTTTGGTCGTTTGGACGTTCCATTTTATCAGCGAAATATCCCTCTATACTAAAACCTTTTACTTTGCCAGTCTTAACAAACTCGTTCCATATTTGGTCATTGTTTACTTTAACACTACCAACCCACGACCCCAGAGGTAAATCCATTCCGTACTTTACGCTTTTATCGTGTACTTTATCTTCTACAATCCAACTTTCAACTAAACTTAAACCCTCTAATTCGTGTTGATGCTCAAGTGTTGAGTTGTTCTGTTTGCTATTCATTAAATACATTTGACTAGCTTTTAAGACAGTATCTTTTGAAAAATATATATAATACTCATCTTCGCCATTACGTCTGTAAATAGGCTTGTTAGGTATTAATAAAGCACCCATTAATATTCTACGCTCTCCGTCTATTTCAGCAAGTTTAAACTCTTGGCTTTTTAAAGCGACAAAATCTTCTTCAATAGCTGGGTTTTCAACTACGCTTATAGCTTCAATTCCTAGTTCGCTTTCTTCGTCTAATATTAATTCGACTATTCTCATAATAATATATAATTAAATTTATTTATTTTTGTTTTTTATATTGTCGCTCCTTCAACTATATTGTTTTCTAAACTTTGTGCTGTTGTTACATCGTTTGAAACTACATAAGCCTGTACTGGTTCTTGTGTTTGTTCTGCAACTGTGTCAGCTAAAACGCTTGTTTCACTTGAACCTACAACGTTAAAACTTGGGGGAGCTGGAGCAGCACCGCCACTAGGAACAGAACCACCACCACCGCCACTTCCACCGCTAGTCTTAGGAACTTTAACGCTTACTATTTTTTGAACATTTTTAAGTCCATTACCTAAAATTGCAGCAGCATTTACAAACTTTAAAGCGGTTTCAAAAGGCGTAACTGTCTTAGCTGCTAAGGCATCAGAAACTCCTCTATAAGTGTTTATAGTTGCACTAGCAATGGCTAAACCTTTTCCGGCTGCTGTTTGTTCTCCAGCTAAAGCACCTAAAGAATTTAAAGCGTTTTCTGTATTGGCTAAGTTTTTGCTTTTTGCTTCTGCCTCTGCCTTTGAAATACCCACCTTTGCATCAGAAATTTGTTTATCTCTTTCTAAATTAGTTTGTCTTGACTGTTCGTTAAATTCGTCAAGAGCAATTTGAGCATCTACTTTGGCTTGTGTTTCTGCATTTGCGTTATCAACAATAGCCTGTAGTCTTAACCCCTCTTGTTCGGCTTCTAGTAAATCAATTTCTTTTAAGGCTTCTAAACGTGCTAATTCATCTTCTATTTGTTCAGCATTAAATCGTTTACGTTCTATTGATAAATTACTTTCGCTTTCTGTTTTTGAGTTTGTGAGTTCTATTTGCTCTCTGTCAAGTGCTAAATCGTTTGCTTTTTGTTCTGAACGAAAACCCTCTATTTGTGCTAAAACCCCTAACCTATTTGCTAATGCTTCTGTGACCGCTACTTGGTTTTCAATAGAATTATTTTTAGCTGCTTCTGCTTGTGCAGATTTGAGTTGAGCATCTGCGGTTGCTAACATTGCTTTTTCTTGCTGTTCTAAAACAAGTAAAAGTTCGTCATTTGCTTTTTTACGTTCGCTTATACTGTTACGTTCTTCGTCACGTATTTGTCTTAGTTGCTCTGCTTGTCTATCGTATTTTTCAACTAAAAGACTTTGTTGTGCTGCTGCAATTTCGGCTGCATTTGCTAGTTTAACATTTTCTTGTGCTGCTTTTATTGTATTCTTGCCATATTCAACAACAGAATTACCTAAATCTTTTAATTTTTCAACTGTACCGTCAAAACTATTATCAACACCTGTGAAAACATCAACAGTTTGCTTACCAGCCTCTTTAATTGTTTCAAACGCTCCTTTAAAGTCACCTTTTATTAGTTTCATAAAGGAGTTACCTATTAGACCTGTAACTTGAACTAACTCATTAAATCTTACAATTATTCCATCATAAATACTTTTTCCAAAATCTTTTATAGCTTGTACGGGGTCATTAAATATAGCTTTAAATGTATCAACTACACCCCCAGCATTATCAAATATAAAATTAAAAAAATCATTAAATGCAATACTTAAAAATTCAAAAGTTGTATTAAATAGGTCTAATACTTTTTGATTTTTTTCTCCTACACTTTTAAAGAATTCAAATGCTTTACTTAGTAAAAAGAAAACACCAGCACCAGAACCGATTGATTTTAATGTTTTACCAACTTTATTAACTCCTTTGGATGCTTTTTCAGAGCCTTCTTTAACTCCCTCAAAACCATCTTCTGTTGTTTTTTGAAATTTATTAAAGGTTTGATTTAATTCTTTTATAGCATCTGCAAGTTTATCAAAACCTTTTTCTGCACCTTTGCTATCAACATTAATATCGACTGTTTTTTCTATTCTTGCCATTTTAATTCTTGTTTTAACGCTTTGTAACCCTCTTTAATTGTTGTAGGTAGTTTGTATTTACCTTGTGCTATTCGCAAATTTTCGGTTTCTCCGTTTGCGTACTTTAAACTTTCTATTATTAATTTTATCATTCTAATATTATTGTTTCAGATAATTCAGTTATTAAAGTATCTCCGTTTTCAGCTATTGCCATAGGTTCTTTTTCTGTTGTTTCAAATAAATCTGTGTCAAATGCTCCGTTTTCTCCACCTTTATAATCATAAATAGCTCTTACAGATATTTTGTAAGTTGTATCGCTTTCTAAAGCTGATACGGTAGAACCAAAAGAGCCAGGGTTAGTAAATCCTGTATAAACATCATCTACATAAATCTCGTACCTTAAAAGGTTTGTGTCTGTAATAGAATTATATGTAAAATCTATTGTACTACTTGTTTTGCTTGTTGTCTGTAAATTCTCAACCCTTTGTAACTCTTGCCTTTGACCATTCAAACTCTGCGATGAGTTTGTCTGTAAGTTAAATAATTCTAAGTCACTTTTATTTGTTAGTAGATTTGTCTTTATAGAGTTTATTCTGTATTCCGTTGTACCTATAATAAATATATCATTTAGTCTATAATTTAAAATTACATTTAAAGGTAGGTAAGCAGATACATTTGTTTTTCTTGAATTTCGAGCAAATAGATTAGCTACATAATTTCTGTAATACTTAGTATATAAATCATTTGACGGTGTTTGTGTTACTTGTGTGTACTCGTCTGATTCAATACCAAAATTTATTGTTTGTGTTGGAATACCAGCAATATTAACTATTGCGTTTGAAGGTCTGTAATATCTAATCAAATCGCTAAATGTACCGTCTAAATTATCAAACTTTATAACATCACTTGTTTCAGTCCATATTGGATAAAACAATAAAGGGTCGCCTATTGTTGGTTCAAACTTTTTGTCTAACATAGCACCCTGTTGAACATCTGTTAAAGTGTTTGGTAAACTTTCGTTATTTAATCTCTCGTACATCATTTTTTCAAAACCAACCTCAACCTTGTAGTCGCTTCCGTCATACTGCTCTGATGTAAAACTTTCTTCTGCAAATTTATTGCCTTGCAATTCGTCTGAATACTGTACTAAATACGATTTTTTGCTTTTAAACTTAAATATCATATTTTTAAATTGTAGTAACTTAGATACAGTTTTTTTGCTAGTATCTACATACTCCGTAATATCGTAAACCTTGCCAGCGTTGTAATAATCGTCTAAAGGTAGTACCGTTATAACTCCGTCCTCTTTATATGCAGTTAAATTAAACATAGTAAATAGATTTTTTAGAAAATCAAATATTTTCATTTTAGGCATTTGCCTACTTATATCTACTATATTTTCAGCAGTTGGTGCTGCGGCTTCATAAAACCCTGTTGCTTCTGTTGTTTGACCTCCACTTCTGTTATCTCTAACCTTTTTAACTCTTAATTCTTGCGATATGCCTAGAGTGTTTTCAGCAGTTATAATAATTTTTACAGCTATAGCTCCTTCTCCCCAATCGTCTGGATTAAAAATAACAGTGTCTAGGGTTTGAGTACTAGTCCCCTGTCTTTCAGCAAAAAGACTGTTATCCGACATTCTCCTAAATTCAACAGTATAACTTTGACCGCCAGGAGCATTAACAGTTAAGTCAAATTGATATTCTATCCAATCTCCAGAAAAAATTAAAAACTCTGGATTAGCTGGTCTTAATTCTGTTCCACTGTCATAATCATATTCTAAACCAGCAGCAGCTGGAATATCTGTAAACCAAGTTCTAACTATACTAGTAACTTCTCCACCCTCTTCTGCATTACTCATAAACCCTTCTTCCCTGTGAAGCCATAGGTATAACTTTTTAAAATTAAAACTGTTAAAAAAAGTGTTACTAAATTTTATCTGTGGGTAGTTACTTTCTATTGCATCAATTATGACCTTAGCTCTTAATGCTGGTTTTATATCAGCATAGTTTAAAAACGTATTTGTTATAGCGTCTTTATACCCAGCGTTACCGTCATATCCGTATCTCATATTCTTAGTGTGAGTAATTAACGGAAATAGTAAATCTGGTGGTGTTGGTGTTATTGCTGCTGTTAAGCCTAAACGGCTTCTTACAAAACTGCTTGTATATTCAAAATTCAAACTTTCTGGAAATTGCAAAGAACTTAATTCATTTTCTGCTAGTATTTTTTTAAACTCGACTGTTTCTCCTGTAAAGACTAATTTATAAGAATACGCTACATTGTTTTTTAAATCAACAGACGTCAGCCTAAAACTACCTTTTTTGTAATTAGTTCCGTTTAACTGAATAAGCGCATCGCCTTGAAATCTAGCATCGTAACTGTTTGTTACTTCGCTATTGTAATAATGCTTAAAAAATTTATTATTATGCTTAGATGCTGGTACGCTAAACTGTTGGCTAAACGGTGCAAATATCTTAGCTGGGTCTTTTACATTTTGGATAGTATCTGTAATTGATACGCTCTCGTCTTTAAATAATTCTAACCTTGTAAAGTCGTTGTATATTTGATACCTTTGTCCTGTACCAGAAAAAACTCCCCCGTCAATATCTAGTGTGTCAGTTCCACTCGGTGCTATTGCAGTAATAACCCCCTCAACTCCACTATCAAGGTCTTTAATTATTTGCCCTACTTTGAACCTTCCGTCTGTGAAATCTGTTGATTGGTCTATAAGTCTAGTTTCAATAGGAAAAGAACCAACGCTATTATATTTAAAAGCATCTCTTATATATAAGTCTATTATCTGCATTTATCTAATGTTGTTTATAGTATCAAAAGCAAAGTCTATTTTTATAGTGTAATTAATTAGCTTGTCATTTAAACTTGTCTTATAACTAAAGCTACTGTCCGTTACATTAACAGGCAAAACAACGTTATCTATTTCAATCCAGCAGTCCTCGCTTAATTGCATTTCTTTAAATACTTCGTTATACTCTTCTGGATAAAACCCTGTATTCAAGTCCATTTTTTCGTTACCCATTTTATATAGGTTTTTCTTTTGGTGCTTATCAACTGCATAGCTATTCGCTGAAAGTGTATTCCTTTTGAAGTCCTCTGTTTTAGTAGATAGTTGTTTATTGCTTCTCTTAAAAAACCAAAGATTTTGCAACGCTCCAAACTTGTTTATAAAACTTAATTTATAAGGGTCATATTTACACTCGCTAATATTTTCTACTTTAACAACTGAAACTCCCTCTGTTGAATTTATATAAATAGTATCAACAGGGAACGTCACATTGCTATCTAAAAATTGATGCAAACATATACTATCCTCAAAAGTTCCATCATCTCTATAAACCCTGTCCGCAAATTCGTCTGTTCCGTTTACAGTATTTGAAACATATTTTATCTGTTCACTTGACAAACTACTAGACGTAAAATTCTCTTCGTACACTTCTTGGTTTTCTGAATAGTACTCAACACTTGTTACTTTGTTAGTGTCAATAGGTAAAATAACAGGCGCATCGTCTAGTTTAACCACTGTTAAGTTTGACTGTAATAGTCCGCTATCGTTTTGAGGATTAACCCCCTCTTGGAAATATCCGTAACCATAAAAACCTTTTAACTCAACAAAAGGCATTATAATACCGTTTCCATTAACTATTTTAGCGATACGATAATCAACCCATACAACCTCTGTTTCGTAATCATCAGCATTGTAAGTCATATAATCCCTAACAAGTTCTGCTATCTCAAAATTGATAGTACTGTTTACTGCTCTTGCTCTTAGTGCGTAAGTTGGACTTGCTGGTCTTGACGTTGTTTGCGTTCCTGTATATATGTAAAGACTTAAAGTTGCATCTGTTAATTTACTTTCGTTTAAATATACATAGTATGGACTTCTTACATTAATTTTTGCCATTTTATCGTTTTGTTAGTTTTATTAAATCTTTTTCTAGTCCTATTGAATACGCTTCAATCAAATCATCTGGCAGTCTTTTAAACGCTGCTACAAATGGCTTAGTAAAAAATAAACTAGGCTTAATTCCTTTTTGATATATACTTCTAGCAATTAAAAACGCTGTACTTTGATAGCTTAAAAATCGCCCTGTTTTCCTATCCCTAAATTGTATTCTACGCCTTTTAACATAGCTTTGCATTGCTTCGGTTAAACCACCTTTACGTCCTGTGCCACTGCCAAACCTAAACGGACTATTTGGTGCTTTACTGCTTGATGACTTACCCCTAACCCCTTTGTCTTGAAACTCTCCGTATTGCTCCATACTGAAACCTAGTTCAGCTCCTTTAGTTGTTAGCTCTATATCATACCCTAAACTATTATAAAGTGCCTTAGTATCGTTCTTATCGCTTTTAGACAGGTTGCTTCGGCTCTGTTGTATAACGTACTTAGCGAACTTATTTAATTCTTCTTTTAAGGCTTTGTCTGCTAACATATTTCAATATCATTGTTTACGAATACGTCAAACGTTGCAGTCCAACCAGCCACTTTATTTTCAAACCTATCTACAAAAGGTTCAAGACTTGCGTCACCATCAAGCTGGTATTTGTCACTATATAAATCGCCACGTCTTAAAACTTGCACTAACTTATTTAATACAGCTAGTTGTGTATTTAAAACGTCTTGTTCGTTATTGTTTCCTATAAATATATCCGTTGTAGGCTCTTTACTTTCATCTACAATATCCATTGCTAGTATAGATATGTTAAATCTTAAAACGCTTTCTTGTGCTGTAACGCTATTAATGATTAAATGTGACAAAGGGAATATAGACTGCTTAGACAAATCAACATCAAATAAATCTCCCTCTGTGACTGTGTTTACATTTATATCGCCTAGTAAAGCGTCTTTAATAGTTTGCGTTAATAAATAATAACCTCTTATTCCTGTGTAACTCATTTGAATTTATTTTTTATTTGTCTTGCTTCTATTTCGTTTTTTTCTTTTGTATATGTTAAATACGTCAAGCATTCGTGTACGTTTAATTTAGTGATATCTTCAAATCTCGTAATATCTCCGTCAGCGATTGCATAGATTGAATTGTACCAGCCCCATTTGGTTGTGAAGCCAGAAATTGCGCTAAGCTCTCCTCGTTCTGTTTGCTCGAAGAGTTCAGAATAACTGTCGATAAGTCTTTGCCTAAATTGTAAAAAAAAACAATAGCACCGAACACAGCATCTAAAGGATAGTTCTTGGCATCTTCGTTTGTATCTGGGTTGTATTCCTTAAGCGTGTATCTTTGCCCTTGCTTTAAATCAATTGGTCTGTATAAAACATTCATAGCTCTATGCAAATTATCGTTATCGCCTATAAACGTATCTAAATCCACATACTCCCCAAAACTCATATTTTCTAAGTCTGGTATAAAACCATAATCAATACCATTCATTTGAAACCTATTTATAAGCTGGTGTTCTGTGTCAAACATATTATTTATAATAACACAAATATCTGTTATATCTTTTGCTTTCATTGAACGTACAACCTCAACAGGCACTTTACAAAATATCTCAATCATCTTAGATTGCACCTCTGCTTCCTTTGTTAAATCTAATTTGTCAAACTCTTGGTATTGCCCTAGAGTTATTTCATTTAACGTTGTTGGTATGCTTAACTTAACTTTCATATTAATATATAAACTTTTTTAATTTATTTTAGTAACTATAAGATACAAAAAAACCCCTACATTTCTGCAAGGGTTAATTTATTTATTTATTTTTTTTTATGCACCTGTATATGTGTAGTTATTATTTTCTTTTAGTTCTTGACCCTTCCACGTTTGATAAAGGTAGTTTGTTTTTTTAACTCTAAAACTATCTCCTATTATTTTAGTTGGGTTTGGCGTTACTCCATTATTATAATCATATTTGTCAATCTGAACTAATGTGTAAAAAGATTTAGTTTCTTTGACTAACTCGTAAAATTTAACTGTTGTTCTGTTGTATCCTGTTTCTGTATAAAAAATCTTTGACATAATTGTTATTGTTTTTGTTCCCTACAAAGATACACCTTTTTTTGAAATAACAAACATTTAATTAACTTTTTTTTTATTTTTTTTATTCAACAGGTTAAGACACCGTATATTTACCCCTGTTTGGGTTTTGTAGTTGAAAGCCTACTGCGTAACGAACCGCATCTATTAAATGGTTGTATTTATCTATTGGTGTATTTGACTTGCGTTCTAGCCAACGATAGTTATTTAATTCCTTAATTAAGTTTGTACTATCTGGGCTTACTATAATATCATAGTCTTGTAATAAGCTAATGCCATAAGTAACGCTTCCTTGCCCTTTTATACTTGGACGTACATTACAACCCTTTGCTTTTATTTCGCTTAGTAGTCTAGGCTCTGCACTATCCCCAACAATTAAACCCTCTCTAGCGTGTTTTAAATTAAGCTGTGCTATTTGTGAAGTGGTTAGTCTTTGTAAGTAGAAACATTCCTTTAAATAAATACGTTTGTTAGAACTATCTATATTGACCTCAACCAATGTACTTGGGTCAGCAGCGAAACCATAATCTT
>Ga0228644_1000112_pt1 | contig 28135 bp, 20 predicted proteins | sample 56DmetaG_FD_186020 | JGI IMG/M metagenome (GOLD analysis project Ga0228644, IMG submission 186020) | Seawater microbial communities from Monterey Bay, California, United States - 56D | ecosystem: Environmental > Aquatic > Marine > Coastal | place: USA: California | collected 2016-11-09
TAAAGATGGCAGAGACTATTTTGTTGACTATTCAAAAATTAGAAACATCGGATTCACTGCTACCGAAACTCTTGAAGATGGTATTGATAGTTTAGTTAAACTTTATCACGCGGCGTGATTTTTAATTACGTCACAAATCTTTTTTATATCTTGTTCACGTAAATCAAATTGAGCAGGGAGATGTAAACCTTTCTTTGCTAACTCGTTGGTTACTGGTGTAGATGTTTTCCATTTACTATGAAAAGGTTGATTACAAAGACTATCGTATACTGCACGGCATCCTATTTTTTCTGCACGTAGTTCTTCAACTAAGTTATCTCTTTTGTTTACTATTATCTCTGGGTATGTAGGTGTTACATGGTCTAAGTCTGTTTCAATGAAATCAACTTTGTTCTTTAAATGTTTCTTGTACCAACGAAATAGTTGTTTCTTGTGTAACATAATAAACGGTAACTTTTTCATTTGTGGGATTCCAAATGATGCTTGTAAGTCTGTAAACTTAAAGTTTAGTCCCATTACATTATATACTTCGCCTACTTTTACTGTTCTGCCAAAGTTTTTGATTGCTACAATTTCGTCACTGTACTCTTTGTTGTTTGTAACGATACACCCACCTTGTCCTGTCGTGATAATCTTTGGTGCTCCAAAACTGAATACACCCATATCACCCATAGTACCACAGTGAATATCATTTATTGTTCTGCTACCTAATGCTTGTGCAGAATCTTCAATAACAATTTTACCTGCTTCTCTTAATGATTTAATTCTATCTTCGACATACTTGGGATATCTACCATTGATTGCTGATACAAATATAACTCTACAGTCATTTGGTATCTTATCAAAATTTATACAGTAAGATACAGGATCTACATCGACAATAACAGGGATACCACCCATAAGTATTGCACCATTGCACGTAGCGGCCTGTGTATATGCACTAACGGCAAACTTCTCTCCTGGCTGTATTTTAGCTACCATAGAAGCACACAGGAGACCCGTAGTAGCACTTGTTACCATATGTGCATACTTGGCACCAGTAAACTCACAAATCTTTGATTCTAGTTCTCTGGTCTTTGTATGTTCCATAATCCAGCCGCCAGAATTTATATAGTCTGTTACGCTATCGACTTCTTCTTTCCCGTAGACCGGGTTCATGTGACTGTTAGGCGTTATCATAATACCACTCAAATGTTTTGGCAAAGGCTTCTTCGACTGTAAATCTAGGCACCCAGCCTAGTTCCTTTAATCTATCATTTGAGATTGCTCTGTTCTTTATACCTTCTGGTCGGTCAGTGTTGAACCAAAGATTACCTTTGTATCCACTGACTTTAATTAGAAGTTCTGCTATCTCTTTAATAGAAATCTCGTAACCACTTGCAACGTTTACACAATCGTATTTATCATTATTTAGAATTATGTCCATTGCATCAATGGCATCTTCGATGTAAAGTATATCTCTACTTTGATTTCCAGAACCCCATATTTCAATTTTGTCTGAATTATTTTTACATGCATCAACAAACTTTTGCATCAATGCACCTATAACATGAGCGTGTTCGCCTGTTCTATCATGTGGTCCAAACATATTAGTATTGATTGCAGTACGCCAATGTGTGTCATACTTTTCATTACTTGCTCTACACTGATACATACCCATGAGTTTAGGTAATGCGGTTGGTAGATATGTAGGGAAAGGTTCACCTTGCATAAGTTGTGTTTCTTTATACGGTTGTTCACCTACAGCTGGATAGCTACAAGTACTACCTTGCAACAACACTCTGTCTGTTCTGTTAAATCTACATGCTTCAAATATATTGTTTTGTATTGTTAAATTCTTAATCATCAATTCAAAACTTTTATCTAAGTCTTCTTGCAGTCCACCTACAGTAGCCGCATTGATAATAACATGTGTAGGTTTATGTAATTGTAAATCTGTCTTTGTAGATATCCTTGACATGTAGTTTGCATTCTGAGTATTACCTCCTAATGCATCTGGATACTTTTTCTTATACCAAGTACCTACAAGCCCTCTATCTCCTGCGATATAATACTTAGGTATATCCATATTATAGTGCATCATTAGATTGGTCCTTGTGCATCTATGTTAACATCTTTTTGTATTATAAAATAATTGGTTATAGATGGGTCTGGATTATGTTCAGACGAAATAGGTGTCTCATGTCCCAAGTCAGGGTTTTGAAAATATTTCATTCGCAAGTTCTCTTGATGATAAGTATCAAATTTGTCATATACAAACGGATAAGGTTGTATAACTGCTATGCCACCTGGTTTAAGATAGTCTTGTATATTATCACAGAAGAAATCTATTTCTTCTAATTCATAAGGAGTAAAGAAAGTATTCATTACGTTATTCTTATCTTCTATTTGCCAATTCTGATCCACAGTTCCTCCGTGTAGTCTTATTACTTTACTCGGTCTCCAAAATATATTTGACATGCTCATAAAAATTACATCATACTTTTGTGGTAATTTAAATCTTTCTTTTGGAGTTATGTGCAAATCTACTGGATTAATATCTAACATGCTCCATATATTTTTTAGTTCTTTTAGATTATCTCCTGCTTCTTTAAAAGAATTAGTAGAATCTACATCAGTAAATCCCTGCGACTTTAAAAAGTGAGGGACAAATCCAAAGTGTGTACCCATATCTAATATAGTAATATTTTTTGGTGCATAAGTCAAGCCTAAATTATTCATAACATTCATGTGATTGTTCCAATAATCTGAACGTAAACTTGATTCAAAGTATACAGATTGTCTAGAATCTCTAATAGACTGTATCTCTTTTTTATATGTAGTTGTAAATGTTTTTAAATATTTTCTAAACTCATCACCGATTGATGTACGGTTTGTAGGTCTACGGAAACGCCATGAAGCATTTTCATACCAAAATTTAAAATCCCATTTATAATACTCTCGTATCCAGTCTTGTGTTGACTCTTTGTGAAATAGTCTTGTGTAATCTTGAGGTACTTTTGCTACACCTGTACGTCTATGTTTCCAGGTATCATCTTGAATTTGTGTCAACATTTCTACAATGTCTTTTACTATTTGTCTTTCACCAAACACTTCTCCCCACTCATGTTTTCTATATTTGCCTTCATTGAATGGTTCATCTAAATCTATGCAATATTGAATATTGTAATTATCAATAAAATAAGATTGTGGTCTAACATGTATTTCTTTAGATAATCCTTCATCTCCGTCTATTAATTTTTTCAAAAGAGTTTGTGGTTCTTCATTTAAAAGTTCGGATACAGTTATTAATCCTGACCATAATCTTTTTACAGGATCTCTCATTAGCACAATCATTTTTATACTATCTACTTGTATACCAGCATCAATGGCTTCTCTATGAGAAACTAATCTATATCCTAATCTAGGTGCTATTTCATTTAACATAAAAGTACTTGCATTCTTCCATATAGGAACTAAACCTGTATTAGTATTTTCATTATACCAAAAACCAGTGTTCCATAACTTCTTCATTTGATTATCTGGATCATCTTCTTGAATCCATTTTACTTCTGGAACTGATAATCCCATTGGCTTTTTATGTTCACCAGTGTTTGATAATGAACAAAAGATTCTTTTATATGTTTTTTCTGCTAGAACTTTGTAATGCATATAATTATAATCTAATATAGACTGCATTTCGTCATCATACACAATGTTATTAAGTTCATCTGTGTCTATAGGAGTATTCTTTTGTATTTGTTCAATCGTATCTACTATAGACGATATTCTTTCTCTTCCTTTTAGTCCGTCATATTTTTCTGACCATCTACTACTAAATGTTTTAAATCCTAAATCTTTTAATACTTTTAGATAATCTTTATCTCCAACGATTATAAATGGTTTTTTAGAAAGTATTGCTTGTGAAAGTTTTTCACTTATACAAACTAAACCATCATCTTTGTATGTAAACTCAGTTATTATTTCTACATAACTTTTTCTTCTGAATGGGAACATTTCTGTTACTCTGTCAAGGTATGATCCTGCTAACCATTCGTCTCTATCCATTGATACGGCATAAGGTAATTTTTTACCATAGAATACATTCCACATGTGGTCAAATGTTTCATAGTCATATCTGTCTTCATTCATTGCATATGTATTAAACAAAGTTTCTCTATCTATGTTTCTTGATATGTCTTTGTTTTCTGATCCAAGGAAACTCATATGGAAGTCACCGAATACATCTATCTTCCTATGTATCAATTCAGCCAGTGTTAGACTTCTGTGTTCTCTTAATCTTCTATTTAAAAATAAAAATCTTTTTGGTAGTTTACCAGGCATTTCTGCTGAGTAATGACTATAGTAATGAGCAGGCTCATTTTGTGGTCCGTCTGTTTTTAAACCCATGTCATAAGTCCAATCAGAAAATCTACATGTACTTGAGGATGCACTCACTACTTTTATGTTGCCTTTCCAATCAGCATTTTCAAACATTGTCCAGTATATTATATTTTTACTATGTTCGTGTTTACCAAAGTAGTTATCAATCTTTCTATAAATTTCTTCTGGAACATGTTCACATCCCATATCAAAGACAATACAAGTATTTCCGTTATCTAAATCTTTGTTTATTTGCTTGTCTTTTGAGATATGTTCTACCATCATATCTATAGCAATTTCATATGCGTATAGATTTCCTATCTCTTTCAAATGCTCTTTATAAAAGGCACAAGCCAATGCAGGAGAAATAAAATAATATTTCTCAAATCTAGTACTGTGATGTAACTCATCAATATAGTTTTGGTATATATCATAATCAGCAGGATCACCCCATGGCATCTGTATTCTTTCTGAACGAACTGCTAATCTTTTATTGTAATACATTAGTTCTTTCCTATTAAGTTGTTTTCGTGCTTTATACTATTTCTAGTATTCATGTATTCTTGGTTTGTTTTCTTCCCACAAAATATTGAACATGTAATTAATCGTTTATCTCTGATATCCCGACTTTTAAAATTATCTGTCCATCTACCTTGAAACATTTCACCATCTATTATATCTTTTAAACTATTATATTCAAGACTTATATTTCTTTTACCGTAAGAATTAATAAAGTCTTGTAGTTGTGATACCTCATGTGAATTTGGGTTTGCATAGTATTTACTCGCCGTAAAACAACAAGGAAATACTAGACCATCATGTCCTATGAATATACTTTTTGGTTTTATAACCATACAGTCAATATCTGTTTCTCCTAGTTTTTCTTCCCATGGAGATAATTGTCTATTGTTGTCTATAATGACTTTTTCTGTTTTTGGTTGATAGAATATTTTTGGATCATTGAATTTCTTAGCAAGTTCTTCTGGTTCAATAGATTGTTCTTCTGATTTTACAAAACCTGTTTCTTTTAAGTATAACTTGATTTCTTTACTATTCATAGAAGAATCTTTTTGTTCTATATAATAGTCAGGTCCGCCCTTGTCATTTAAAACTTTCATCCAGTTATTATATTTTCTTCCATTTTCTGTAATAGGTTCGTTGACAAATCCTAAAGGTTCTTTTGCATAGAAGTGCCAGAAACCCATATCTTTTGCTATACGTCTTGCTTCTTCAACCTGATGTTGGTTATGTTTAAATACTAAAAACTCCCATCGTGCTATTCCACCAGCTTTTATATACCATTTCATAGCATTCATAATCTTTGACCAGTGTGTTCCTCGTCTGTAAATATGATTTGTATCTTCTAACCCATCAACACTAAAAGTCAAAGTAGAATCATTGATAGAAAATAACTTACCTAACTCAGTCCAAAATTCTTCGTTTCTTCCACTTGCATTTGTATTCATGGTAAATCTAACTTTTGGATTTATGCTTCTAATGTATTTTAAAATGTTGACTAATTCTGGATTAGTCATAGCATCACCATAGTTGCCGCACATCTGCATAGAAAATAATTGAGCAACAAACTTATCATCGAACCAAGTTTTAAATCTATCTAAAGAAAGATACGTTTCTTTATATGATGTATTCTTTGGTCCTCCTTGTTGTCTACGATTACATATAGGACATTTAGCATTACAAAGACTGCTCATTTCTAAATCAACGTGTAATATATCTTTATAAAAATACATTAAAAATGTCCTTCAAATTCTGGCAAGTAATCTAGTATATTTTGTTTTCTTATTTCATCTAAGTTCTTTGTATACTCAATAGCTTTTTGCCATTTGTCTTTTCTATCAGGGCCACTAAACATTTTTTCAAACTCTGTTAGTTTCCAACTTTCAAATATATTAGAAAACTTTTTATGAATATCATCTCTCATTTCTTTTGGCAATACAGCAGGTGAAAGAATATCAGGATCATATACATAATTATGATGTACATGAACTCCATGTTCTCTATGAAAGAAATTATAGAAATCACCTAGTGTAGAATAGTTCATCCATGATACAGTTTGTGTTACATCTATTTCAAACCCTTCTTCTTTTAATCGTAAGAAGTTTTTCATTACTGCGTCCCATTGCGTAGGATATCTGATATAATGATTTCTATCACCTAAGTCATCGATACTACAACTTACTTTTACATGGTCGAATTTTCGCCACAAGTCTATAACTTTATCATTCATATTTGTCATGTTGATGTTATACCATAACTTGATATCAGTCTTGCCTAACTCAACTAGTCTCTCTAAGAAAGCAAAGTGTTGTTTGATTAAAGTAGGTTCACCGCCATTGATATAGAATGTCTTTACTTTATCACAGTGTTGCAATAAGTCTTCCCAGAACCCTTCACGTTCTGGCCAACGAAAGCCCTCCATTGTATTGTAGTCTGTTAACTTAAATGTTGTTGCTTTCTGTAATTGGTCATAATCATTACGCCACTTGCTTGAACTTGCTGGATTACAAGTACGACATGCAACATTGCATACATTACCTAATCTTAATTCAACAAACTCTAGTTGAACATCTTTCATTGTTCCATCGCTCTCAGTGGCGTCCCTAGCGACTTCTACAGTGTATTCAGGATAGTTCTTTATTTCTTCTAATCTTTTAGAAGCCATACCTTTTGCTTCTTCTGAGTAACAACGCATACATGCACGTGGTTTTTTATTATCTAATACCTCTAGTCTTGCTTTACGAAACGATTCAGAATTCATTGTATCATATACTGTGTCACGATTAAGATTATAAAATCTATCGCCATCACGTGAACTACTTAATGCATTTCTATGATCCGCAATACAACAATGCGTCACTCCGCCATGTGGGTGTGTCGCTAAATGTTGAAATAGCAATGGACAAAAAGTATCACTCACGCTCAAACCCCCTCAATGAAAATATACTTGGATCTTTATTCTTAAAATAATTTTCTATCTTTACACTAAGTCTTTTATTGTTGGTTTCAGACATATGTTGATATCTGGGATCAACTCCCATTGTTCTAGGATGTGCGGTTGTTTTGAACAACTTTTCATGTATTTTTTCGTTTTCGCTTACATCACTTAAACCGAAATCTTTAATATCTAAAAATTTATCAGCATTAGGATACTTGAATGCAGGCAATAATAATGTTTTATTCGGTAATGAGTTTAAAAACACTTGTAGCATTCTTAATTCATTTATGAAATCTTCTCTAGTCATCGTATACGAATACCACTTTAATTCTTTTTTTATAGAATCATATAACTTATATGATGGCTGATTTTTTAACTTATGTTTATGTTTTTCTGTTTTAAAATTATGGTATAAGTATGAAAAAACATCGGTTTGATATTTTGGATCAACTTGCAACTCATTTGGAAACATTGGTAATCTTGTATATGATGTAGTTATAAAAACTATGCTATCTTTTTTATTGTAGTCATCACTATCAAGATAGTTGAAGAAATTTTGTTTTGAATATAATAAACTTGTGCCTCCATAGCCATAGTTCCAAATTTGTTTTTGTGTACGATGATGTAACCACCCATACCAACTTTTATTATTATAATCGTCTTCGGCTTTTTTGTCAGGGAAAGCACCAATGCCACCATGAGAGTGAGCATAGCTATCACCGAATATTACTATTTTTTCTTTTGTATCGTAGTTATTCATCCAAGTAAATGGTCTTTTATATCTATCTACATATCTAGGAAACATTTCTAACATTACTTCTTCTGCCTTGTCCACCACTCATACAACTCAGGGTCACGTTTATAAATGTCTTCTAATCTGAATTGTTCTTGTCTGATTCGGTCTAGTTGTTCTTGATAGTTTCTACCATTGAAAAATTGTTGCTCATGTGTCTCAGGCCACTGTTCTTCAAACGTTTGTCTGTCTTTCATACCCTTGAGTGTATTCACAAGAGTTTGTTGCTTAGGAGTCGCCTTTGGCTCGATATAAGCTAATAATTCATCTAAGTGTCTATTCAGTATGTGTTTAGGCCAAGCAAAAGGCGAGAACACAATATCAGCATGAAAGGCAAACATAATCTTTGTTTCTATTCTTACATCTAATTCTAAACTCAAATCAAATAAATCTTTGATACTAAACATACCCGGACCAGTGATAGTCAAGTCAAATAACATCTTGTCTTTACCGCCTGGTGCCGCTAGTCCTTTCTTAAAGTTAGCTAACCACTCGTCCCATACAATACCTTTACGAATGAACTCTACGATATCACCTGTACCATCAATACTTGCACACATTAACCAGTCTTTGAACTGAGGTAGATAATCAAATAATTCCATACCCTTAAATGTTGTACGAGATAAATTAGAGTTATATCTTAAGTGACAATTCTTTGCAGAACCATTAGCGACCATTTCTTTTAATGCCCACCAATGTATATCGTACATAAGTGGCTCACCACCTACCCAATATATTTCTTCTACGATACCATCACTAATTGCTTTCTTAAATTCAGGCTCAACTACAGTACGTTGAAACTTAACCATCTTTTGTTTTACAGTTGGTTGCATAAAGGGTTGATTTTCAATCGACCACATGTTATGTTTTTTCTTTTCTGCTTCCCATGAACTTGATAACTGTTCACCACACATACGACATTTAAAGTTACACAAGTTAGAGTAACGATAGTCAAATGATATAGCAGGCATTGTTGTATGCCCGTCATCGTCTGTCTTATCGAATGCTTCTTGTATTTTATCTCTGAATAGCACACCAGTAAACCATTTACGATAAGAGGATAAACTTAGAATGTCATCATTGCAAACATCACACTGTGGTATACGTTCTCCTGCCATTAGTTTCTTTCTAATGTCTTTCATGTAATCAGAGTTCCAATGTTCTTCTAGTGATACTGGATTAAAATCGTCTGCATCTGTTTTAGAGTCTTTTACTTCACCATAACGTTCATCATTTGACGCATCAATGTATTGCTTTTGAAATGAATGTTCTTCACGTGATGCACAACAAAGTCTACGTTCTCCTTGCGGTGATATATAGGTATGAGACCATGGAGCCATACAGAAAACTTTATTTTCGCTTTCTTCTGCACAACTACCGTCGCTCTTCCAAATAGGTATCACCTTTTTCATTACGTTTCTAATACTCCGTTTTTAGAATTTATTTTACCATGGTAAAAAGGGAATTCTTTCGCTATAAGTTCTATTTCATCATAGTTCCAAATCAAATCTATTTTTTGTTCTTTTGTTAACTGTTTCTTCATGCCTCGAGGGTCATTGCTAATATCAAATATACTATTTAAATTTTCATATGGATAAAATGATACATTGAAATTATTAGAAAATTCTTTAACATATTCATTGTATAAGAAATAACTTTTGTTATATGCATGACATGTTTTGTGTGCATAGTCTTTTTCGTAATATCTTTTTTTATGTACACCCATTTCGCCATCAGTCATTACCCATGTATTGTCTCTTTCTGCAATCATGTGACTATAAATTGTATCTAGCATATCCATTCTAAAACTAAAATGTAAATCAGTAATACCAAGGTCTTCAAAGAATATCTTTGATCCTTCTAAACTAAAGTCATACATTTTGCCTTTTAAAGGTCTTGCAGTCATTCCAGAACTTATGTGATATTTCATACACCAATCTATATTTGATTCATTGAGTTTCATAAGTTTCTTATAATATATAAGCAACTCATCGTGGTGTATTTCTGATGAAGGGAACCCATGTTCGCTGAACCAAAATTCTTTTGAGCAAAGACTTCTTGATACATAGTGGTCTACTAGTGTACTACCCGACCTTCCGTAGTAAATTACTAAATGTTTTTTCATTCAACTTTAACTCCTCCTAGAGCATCGTTCTTTGTATCCCAACCACCAACTTGTTCGTGTTCATCATCTCCGCCTTCATAATCTTCTGTAGTTGCAGGATCACCACCTCTATCATTTGTTTTGAATACTAATTCTTTATTCAAAATCTGTTCTTTGCTTGGTGACTCTGCCACCAATGTGTCATACCAATCAGCAATAGGACCTTTAAATGTTTCTCTAAAGTTCTTACCTCTTCTAATATCATACTGTTCAAAGAATGCTTTAAAGTCATTATATAGCTTAGGAGTTTCTGCTGTATTTTTATGAGGTGTCTTCACAATATCTAGGTAGTCAATCAGACGTTGTGTACTTGCTTTTTCTGCCTCAGTCAATCCTGTTTGTGCCCGTTCAGTTAAAAACCATCTTTCTAATTTATCTTTATAGAATGTTTTAATATGTTCAGGCAAAATTGCCGCACTCTGAAATGATGGGAAACGTAAAATGTTTAACGTCATTGTAGGCGCACGTTGTCCGTACTCATCTCTAAGTTGTAACATCTCTTCCATAAATTCTGTAATAGTTGTCAAACACAACGAATTGATTGTCATCATCATGTGTACTTTTTTAATGTTTCCTCTTTTTAATACTTGATGGATATTGTCTTTCCAGAAGTCATAATCTAAACCATCACGAATATATTCTGCTTGATGTTTTGTTGCTTCCATAGAAGTATAAATTTCTAAGTTAGGAACGATCCATGACTTTTCAATAAGTCTTTCAAATATTGCAGGCTTAGTTGGACATAGATTAGAGTTAATAGCAAAACGCATATTTCTTCCTCTATCTGGATTTTGTTCAAACCAATCAAACAATTTCCAAGTACCTTTATGCATAATAGGTTCACCACCAGTAATACGAATTTCTTCTAAGTTATCTGCTAGACCGTTTTCCCACCACTGATGAAATGCTTGAATGTAAGGATTATCTTCTTCATGTTTTGCGGCAGGAGCCGCCCATGGTGCAGTATCGACAAAGTGTCCTCGTCCATCTGATTGAATATTTTGATATCCGCCATATTGATTTATATCCTTAACCCATGCGGTACTGAAAGCAGGATTACAATATGAACATTTAAAGTTACAGGCTCTATCGAATGATATTTCAAGTGTACGCAACATGACATTTTCATCCCATGGCATTTCTGCACTTTTATGAATATCTTCATCTTTAAAGATTTCTGTTTTGAATACACGGTCAGATATATTATCTTTACCCATATCTTCAACTTTCCAACAGTATTCACATTCTGCTGGTCTTTTGCCTTCTTGCATATACTTACGCATTAGTTTCTTATGCTTTGTATTGTGAATTGCTGTAGGATTATCTTTTAATTCTTCTAGTGGAATCCAATGCCCTGGTGGGTGGTGACATGAAGCTGTCTGCCCATGTCCTAACCATATAGTAGCATTATACCATTTAGCCGCACAATATGACTCACTGACTGAGTCAATCATACGTTCTTTGAATTGGTGTAACGTTTCGCCTTCTCTTATCTTACGAGTCATTATTAGTACCTTTATTTCTAATTATCGTATCTAATTTGAATATCTTAGATTCTTCATTAATAAACTCACTCTTTGCCTTTTCCCAATATGGTTTCAATAACTCAAATAATTCAGGAAATGTTTCTTCAAAATTTTCTTTTCTATATCTATCTGTTTCCATTGTCTCTCTAACAAAAGCTAACCAGTCATCATTCTTGCAACCTTTTTTAGCATGATTTAATATTGGTGTAATATCATTTACGTATGTATCTCTATCCCATGCGTCCATACCATATTCTTGTGGTCTTGTAACTCTACGTAATATTTTACCTTTCACTTCATCTGGTAAAACATTTGCACTATAGAAACTAGGAAAATGAACTACATTATTCCATATTTCTAAGAATGGAATTCTATTAAAGAATTCGTCTTGTACGCCAGTATACTGTATATAATTTTTATGAAAGAACTCATGTATATCTTTCAGATAAAAAATATTTAAATTTCCTATTGTAATAGTATAACTCATTGAGAGTTTAAACCCATCATTTTTATTTTGTTTATATTCAAGTTGATTCATATACAAATGAAAGAAACTATCTAAATTAGATTTTACAGTTTCCCACGGAACACCATGTCTAATATAATCAAAATGTTTTCCTATACCATCAATACTTAAATTTATACCCACTCGTTTAAAGTTTCTAAGCATTCTGTCCATCATTTTACTATTGAATATTGTACCGTTTGTACTTAAGTTCATACTGATATGCTTACTACTTCCATTGTCAATTAATGCATCTACTAGTTTTTTAAAACTTTTACTATAGAACGGCTCTCCGCCCATTATCTCAAGTCTCTCTACTGTTTTTGACCAGTTATCTATATCATGCCAGAATACACTATTTTCAAAATCATTAAACTCTGTATCAAAGTCAGGCTTCCAAATATCTTTTCCTCTATCTCTATATTCTACTGCCCACTTAGATGAACATACAGGAGAACATGTTCTACACTTTAGATTACATACGTTTCCTATATTAATTTGCAAATCACGTGGAATACAAACTTCTGCATCATAGTCAATCTCCATATTGACATGCTCTACCATTTTATTATATATTAATCGTTTGCTTTCTTTACCGTTTGCTTCATCGTCCCAACATGTTTTGCACTGCTTTGGCTTACCACCATTACGCATTGCTGTACGTAACTTTTTCATATACGTACTATTAATGATATCACTAACAGTATATTCAGCTAATGAATAAATCTTACCGTCTTCTCTGGTAATATGGTCACGGGCAATACAACAACTTCTGCATGTGCCGTATGGTTCTGAACTTGTATGCATCCATGCTAAGGCACAAAACGAATCACCTGATTTTCTTTTAATATTAGGATCCATATTTTTCCTCATACTCTGATTTAGCTTCATTCCAAAAATCTTTCATCTCTGGAAAGGTCTCCAAAAAGTTTAAATTTCGTCTATTATCATATTGTGTAAAATATTCATAAAAACGAATTAAATGATTACTTAAATCTTCATCACTCATATTTAGCCCTTCTTTGGCCCATGCTAAATCACGCTCAAGTTTCAATACTTCATAATTCTTAAAGCCTGTATATTTGCGACCGTATAAATCATTCTCCAGTACATTATCTTTCATAAAGTCAATATTTTTTTGTATGGAATCTAATAACTCTTGGTCTGCTAATTGTATTGTCATCCAATCTGGATATCTCAGATAAGGAATATCAAACCACACACGTTGTCGTTTCTTTCTAACAAAAGGTGGGTGTTTGAACCCATTATGATCCGGTGGTTGTATAATTTTGTCTTCTTGATTTTCATATCCAAATTCTTCACGTAAATCTAAAACCATCTGCAAGAAACCACGCAGATTTGGAATACTCAATAGTTGAAACGTATTGATAAATGAAATTTCTGTACCGTCTGTTTCACGTAATACTCTGCGACAGTTTTCATACATCTTGTTAAAGTCTAGTCCATCACGCATATATTCTGCTTGTTTACCAACACCATCAACACTAACATATAAACTAAAATGCTTATATGCTGGAGCAACATACCAATGATTGCCACTATCAGGATTAAATCTTTTTGGATCTTCCCAAACTCTTATTTCTTCACATGCTTTAATCTTATCAATAAATTTATCAAATAACTTATCTTGTGGCGGGCACATGTTAGATGTAATACTTAAATCAAGAAATGGATTTGGATTCTCGTTTACATAATCAAATACTTTAAACGTGTTGCTATCCATTAACGGTTCTCCACCAGTCATACGAAAAACTTTCAAGTCTCTGTATATCATTGGAAACCATTTCCAGAATGCTTCAATATAAGGATTATCTTTACGAGCAACTTCAAGTGGCATAAGACCAGTCTTACGTAAGTAATCTATATCATTATGCCCTGTACCATTGCTGAAACGGAAACCGCCGTGCTTTTTTACATCGTCTTCCCATGCTGTAGATAAGTGTGGTGAACAATAACTGCATTTAAAATTACATGCTTGATTAAAGTTCACCTCAACATATCTAGGAGTGATGTTGTGGTCCCAAGGATTATTAACTACTTCATCCCAGGCATCTTTTACCCACCATTCACTTGAGCGATAATGTCTATCACTCAATCTACCACCCTTAGGTGGATTCGGAGCGTCTTCAACGTTCCAGCAATATTGGCAACCTTCAGGACGGTCGCCACATTTCATTTGTTTGCGTTCTTCTAATTTAAAAGTTGTGTTGTGTAACGCATTAGGATCTTTTTTAAGTTCTTCTAATGGTATTGGATGTGTTGGAGGATGATAACAACTATGTGTACGACCTTGTGGTAGATGCAAACTTACTTGCAACCACTTCGCCATACACATTGACGGAGATAGAGCGTTTAACTTATCTCTCGTTACTATTGCGTCATCATCATAGTTAGACATTTAAATTATTTGTCCCAACCAGTTTGTTTCTCTGTTGCTAATGGATTGTTAACTCTTGGTGGGTTGACATAAACACGTTTAAAAAACTTAGCAACCTCAGGAGTTGGATCACATAATTCCATGCCAATTTTATCTTCTAGTATATCACCAATACGAACGGCTTCATCAAATAGTTTATCGTAATCCCATTCCAATTTAGTTCTCTCACATTTTTCTTCACCACCTTGAAACTTTGGAAAAACTGTATTATCAAAATATTCTTTAAACCAATCATAGCTTGAAATATTTTCAAGAATAAAATCTTCATTAAGATTAGTATCGTAACATCCTAATCTTGCACCATAACATGCCCATAAACCGTTCTCTATGTCAGCACCAATGTTGCACCATGTAATTAAACGTTCATAATTCTTTGGCCAGATACGATTTTTAAATTCATCTACTGGTACCTTCTTACCTTCATCAAGTGACATTTTAGAACCTTCACGATAACCTGCACGAAAGGCTTGAAATGGAGAACCGGAATTAAATACACGTGAATATATATTATTCATCTGGATATAATTCAAGTCCCAACAAAAGTCTACTTTCTTTGTTTCGTCTACTGCATTTTCGTGTGTCTTCATTTCTAATACAAGTTTCACTGGCCAGCATTTGATGCCTCCATTGCCGTATACTAAACCATTAGTCATATTTTTTGCACTCCAAGATATAACAGAGTTTTCTAAATCTGTTCCTTCTGGGAATATTAATTCTAAATCAAAAAAGTTTTCTTCTACGATGTTATCTCCATCAATAGTAATAAACCTATCTGTGTCGCTTTGTCTTGCACATTCTTTGTGTGCATTATCAAATCCTTTTACTCCGTCTACTCTTTTCGCAAAAGGGAACTTACTGATAATATCAGCCCAATGTTCTTCTTTATTGGGTTCGTCATAACTTAGATAAAAAACATCTAGTTCGCCTATTTCAAGTTTCATTATAATCTCCTGAATGAATATGTTTCCAGAAACTTCTGGGTATATAAACTTATACTGTATTTATTATAGTCGAATTTAATAGAAACTGGCCCAGATAATAAATCAGCAAATGGTATTTGCATTGTTTGTATCAAATGTTCAGGCTTGTTGTCATGTGTTATAAAAAATACATGTGCATGTTTGCCGCCTACAGTAACCTGTTGTGAATTATTAACACCTGACCCTTTTACTATTTCTTCGCTTGGTATAAATTTAAATTCTTTTCCGTCATATGTTATATCAATATCTACATTTTTTACATCTGGTATTTGAAATAACTGACTTTCTTTTGAACGTTTTTTAATACTTACCTTGGTTTTGATAATTTCATATGTGAATACATCTTTAGTTTTTGAAACTAAGTAGTCTGACATTTTATTTGTACCTTGCATAAAAGGTATCATATCGTCCATAGTGAAATATGCATATAAAAGATTTTCTTGTTCAGGTACTTTTGATGATATAGAATCTATTTTCCCTTTTTCATCAAATGAAACTACTCGTACTTCTCTTTTATTTTCTTCTGTTAATTCTACACTTAATATACTCATACTCCTAATGCCCTCTCATATTGTTGGATTTTTTCATCTGTCATCCAATTCTTTTCTACATAATGAAACGGCAATGATTGTTCATAGTTTGCTACTCTTACTTTCAAATCATCTGACAATTGGCTAGTTAAACTTTGTGTCCAGTCATTTGAAATTTTATGTTGTGGTATATTCTGTACGAAACTTTTCATGTGTACAAATGTTGGTACATCTTTAATATTATAATCACAAACAGTATCTTCTAAGTCTAATAACTTTATAGCTAATGCATATGCCAAATCTGCACTCATCCAGTTTTGACCTGTGCCTTTCATAAACTTATCATAGTAAACATTCCAATGTGTCATAATAATTTCGACCATACGAAAAAACTCATATGTAGTGGAAGACTCTTTGAAGTATGTAAAGTTACTATAAGCATTTGGCAATTCTAATTGTGTAAACTTTTTTCTATAATAATCATCTACAACATTTTCATTTCTAAATGTTTTAACATTTGTACATACCCATAAATCTTTTTTTGATAGATAGTCCCACCAATGATCCACTGAATGAGTAAACACCATATCAGTATCTAATATGATACTTTCTTTAAACGGAGACATGTGAGCATATTTCCATTTATTATGTATTTTCCACTTGTCTTGACCAGCATCATCGTTCCACGGAATGTCAACAACGTAATCAAATACTTCTTTATACTTGTCTTGCATTGTTTCTTTTGTTTGTTCATCAACGCAAATACATATCTTGTTTTCTTTTTGAGTAGCTTTTATACTTAACGCCATAGCATAGGCTAATTTTAAGTAATCATGTTCTTCATTGTTTTGTGCAATAGCTATATAACCTTTGCTCATTTTACACTCCCACAATTTAAAAATTCATCAATATGTCTTTCGACTGATTTTTTATTCATGATATGAATATCAGTATTGTTAAATCTTGCTAATAAATGTTCACTTGTCTTCTCTGCTTTTGCACAATACATTATAATGTCTTTACTATCATTGACTCTAAACACTGAATCTAAATCAAAACTGTTGTTTAAATAATCAATAGGAAGTGATGGTGCAGAAGCATCTACGCAACCATTAATGATATGAATAGCCATTGAAAAAGCAAAATCATTTCTAAATAAAGTGCCACCGCAATTATATAGAAAATAATAATACTTGTAGTTTTCTTTTATGTGTGAGATTAATGAAAATAAATTTTCTGCATATTCAGATTTTCTAAAGTAAAAAACTGTTGCCCAATACATTGGTATTGAAAAATCATCAATATAGGAAACATTACCACCATGTCTACCTGCAATGTCCCTATATTGACAATTAATCATGAAGTCGCTTTCGCTACCCCACACTTGGTCAAGTGTGTTACTCATTACAAAGTAATCACAATCGATAACCAAATTCTCTTTATACGGAGATAGTGAATATATATCTCCTCTTGATTTATTAACAAAAGGTGCGTAATCAGATTTGCCTGAACCACCGTCTTTAAATAATCTTATGTTTTCTTCTTTGCGTAGTATGTCTTGATATATAACTCTATCGAAATACTTTTCAATTAACTCGTGGTCTTCTTTTGTATTAATAGAATCTTTGTCGGTTATTAGACATACCTCATCAAACCCTGATAAGTTCTTTCTAACAAACCCTGCACTCGCACATGCAATCTTAATATAATCGATTAACCCGTTGTTAGACGCAAAGATAATAACGCCCTTATTCATTATATCTCTAGTACCTTTTCAATCTTTCTGGAACTTCTTAGTTTCTGATAATCATTATAATATTCATTTATTGCTTCAAAATATAAACTAGAAATATCTTCTAAAAACTTTTCAGTATCTTCAATTTTTATAGGTATATCATTTTTATCCATAATAATAACTTCTTTTTTACCTGACGAAACAATCATATGGACAAAGCCAATCAATGACTGACTGACATTAAATGTCCCACCATTTGTACTGTAATTAAGAAGATTTTGTGTTTTGACTTTTAGGTTATTCTTATTAAGATTAAAAGTCTGCATTGTATTGGAAAAATCCAATGCTTTTTCAAGCCTTTCAAGTTGTTCTTGAGAAGGTGTAATATCGTTTGACATGGTTATACTCCTTGTATTCTTTTAATAATACAGGAAAAGTCGACCAATGTCAACAGTTAAAGTTCAGAAATGTGAGAAAATGTTGGACCTGGGCCCTGTGGATCTATTACTACACCTAAGCCCGATGGGTCTGTGTCATTAGCATATTGAATGTCTACTTGTGCAGTAAGAGTTCCTGCTACGTAATCTTGTCCAGTCCACGGTACACCGCTATAAAACCCACTATCTTGTACGTGAGTATCATAGAAATCAAGTCTAAAATCAATAGCATTTGTACCGTTTAATCTAGCCATGATTTCATATTTGTTGTTTGCATAGTATCCAGAACCGCCTGAACCACCTGCTTTTTCGTAGATTTTAGTATATGTAGAAGTTAACCCAGTAAATCCGCCACCTGGCGTTCCTGTATTTCCTGTAACTTCTGTTACGTTATGACTAAATTTAATCATACCAACTGCTTGGAATAAAGACTCCCAGTCTAAACTTTGTAAATCTGTGCCACTGGCGATAAAATTTGTGTCTAATCTAATTTCACCACCTGTATTGAAAAAATGTCTTCTTGCGTCTTCATCGGTAAAAATAGCAGAAACTTCATATGTCACTTGGCTATCCCAGACATCGCCTGCTTGATTAGGTATTACATAAGGTTTTGATGATGATTTTACATTTTGTGCAAGTGCCATCATTGCAATGTCATAGTTTAACTTATTTGAACGAACATTAGTGATATCATTAGTTAAAGTAGGAATAAGTTCTATAAGTCTGCCAACTGATGGGAAGTCAGGGTCACTAGTATCTTCTGGTGAATTGATAGTAGTGCCCTGGTGTCTTCCTGCAAATTTTAATGCAGTTAGGAGTAACTGCATATGTGTCGCATTAATTTTAACGCCAGAGGCAACGTTTGGAATTACTAAATGGGATTGGCCATAGCCTGAGTCACCAGCTCCAATACCTACAATTTCATTTATATCATCTGCAAATCCATTGTAGTCGGATGCTCGTATTTTCCCTCCTAAATAGTAACTCTGTGGTGCCATTCTTTAGATCCTTGTGTCATAACAGTTTATTATAGACTGTCTGTTACTGTAAATGTAGGATTCGTAATGTTAACGGAACCAGATGAGTTTGATAGTTTCAGTGATGAAACATTTACTGTTGAAGTACCAGGAACTGAATCAGCCCCCGTCCAAGACCATGGTCCGCCGTATCCTGAACCAGAACCTGACTTCGCCACGTGAGCATCATTTAATGTAATTCTTACGTAAATGTCAGCACCTGATTTGTATGCTTCAATAGATGCATAGTTAGAACTATAGTCACCATCATCAGCATTTTCTTTTTTGATTTCTACATACGATGTAGTCAAGTCTGAATACTTTTTACGTATTGAATCTGTCACTGTTGTTGTGTCTGTTGGTCTAACTGAAATTCTATATGTACCCATTTCAGAAGTTAATTGTTCCCAAGATGTTCCTTGTTGGTTATCACTTGTGTCGTTGTGAGACATTGATATTCTGATTTCTCCACCAGCAGAAAACCAGGCATTCATATCTGCTTCTGAACCAAATTGAACTCTTGTGACCGTGTTGTGTGATCCGTTCCAATTGGCAACTGTTTCAGTTGTTTCAGTTGCAGTTGTCATGTCCCAACCAGTTGAATAATCCCATGGATTATTAAATCTAGTATCTAAACTTGAATTCAATGTTGATGCATGATTGTAATATTGATTGTCATCAATTACATCACCAGCATTGACAGCCGTTAGTGGGTTTGTAATGTTATAATAATTTGTGACCTTTGCCGCCGCAGAAAATAATGAATCTTGATATGCATCATCGATTGTATCACCTGCCGCAGGGTTGGCCGTTACCGAGTGTGACTGATTATAGCCACCAGCAACACCTGTACCATTTAAAATGGTATTAAGTGTATTTCTTAGTGTACTTAAGTCACTGTTTGATATCACCGCCATGTTTTTACTCCTAAATTTGACTAGTCAATTTTAAATTTTTTAATAACTAAAAAGTATTTCCGGATATCCTTTTAGCTAAGTTGAATAGTAATAGTGTAATCTATTACAATAGTCCTATTCGCTGATAATAACACAGGATGAAAAGTTACATGCGTTACCATCAAAGTTTTTGTTTCATCCAAAATTCTCTTATTGTTGTTATCTTGTGTAGTAACACCAGCAAGAAGTCCAATCTCATCAAAAGTAAATGCAGTGACACTATCTGTATCAGTAGAACTATCAGTAGCCGGCGTAGAAATAGTCGGGTCTGATTGTTGTTGCATAGTTTCGTAGTCATCATGCGACATGGTAACTTTGAAATTCACTTTAGATGTATTTTCAGGTATCGTTGCAGAATTAGGATCGTTTGGATCTATCTTCTGGCCAGGAGCAAAGATTGTAGTTACTACCTGTTGCTGATACGTTTTTGAATATAATGTTGAATTACTGGATGTAATTGGTAATTCATCATATGTTGTGAAGACTCTTGGAGAACGGTAAGACAGTGTAGTAGTAGAACTACTTCCTCCGTTACCAAACGCCATCCAATTGATATATGGGGCATCGCCTGTATTGTTCACGCTTATTGGTTTACCACCAAGTGCAGAAGCCAAGACATACGCCATATTTCCTGGATGAATCGCATTTTTCTTGTCTACAAGTACGGTGCCAGTCTCTTTATCTGAGATTTTGAGTGTCCCGATAGCTTGTATATTAATTTTATCTTTAAACATGTTTATCTCTCTTAGTAATCTTATCTATTTATCTGATTTATTCTATATGTTCCTGTTACTATGTATTTTGTGGAGTCCAGCCTGTAACGACCTTATCTGCCGTAAAATTCTCGTAACTATTATTTTTTAGTAATCCAGTAATGAACGCAGAATTTGTAGTATTAAGAGAATTTTCAAAAGTCTCAGCATCAGTTTCATAACCAGAGTTATTTGTATTCCAATTTGACATATTGTTTACTGCTAACTCGTTTAAAGTCAATGTATCATAAGTTTTACTCATTGCTTCGTTTATAACAGATACACCTGCGTTGACAACAAAAACCATCGGTAATATAAGTGGTGTTTGGTCATAAACAGGCAAACCAGACCATGCACTTTCTATTGCAGTTATATCTGAGTCTTCAAGAGCATCAACAAGATTATCCCAAGATGGATCTGTTTGCCCACTGGCCAACCAAGCAATTCTAAAATTATCAATCGACCTTATGTAAAATTCTATTGCTCCATCTGATACTGAATTTGGATATTGATCCCTGAATACATCAAAAATCGTATATGGCTTAGTATAATTTATAACACCTGTTGTATTATCGTATGATATATTATCACCGGTAGCAGATAGGTTAGCCAGTGTGATGTAATTACTGTCGTTGTTAAATGTGCTAACATCTGTTGGTTGTGTATAACTTATTACACCTGTTGTGTTGTCATATGATAAATCTCCACCTGCTGATATGTCAGCTAATGTTATGTAACCACTATCATTATTAAATGTGCTAACTTCTGTTGGTTGTGTATAACTTATTACACCTGTTGTGTTGTCATATGATAAGTCATCTCCAGCTGATATGTCAGCTAATGTTATGTAACCACTATCGTTTGAAAACTCACTGATATCAGGTTTGTTAATTAAATCATCGTAATCACCACTTGTTGCCACAGTTGCTAATGCTACATTTGGTTGACCTGAAAGTGCGGCCGCAACAGAACTAGAAACATAAGTTTGTGTAGCGTAGCTATTAGTATCTAAAACTGATTGCACTCTTGCATCTGTGTAATATAAATTTGTTGTACCTTCTGCTACTGTATCAGTATCGCCTTGTGTATATGTTAATTCACCGGTGCTACCGTCATATGTTAGTTGAGCAGAGGGCGCCGTTAAACTCAAACTTGTATTTTCTAAAGATACAACTCTTGATGTTAAGTCATCATCCACTGATACAAGGTGTTCAAAGTTAGCGTCCATTTGTGCATGGGTAATTACGTCACCATTGTATACTACATCTGAGCGACCTGACTGCCCGGATTTTCGTAATGTAATTGTCATTTTTTTGCTCCTTTAATCAGCTATTAGTTTTACGGTGCCGAATACCCGTATGTTGAATATCCTTGTTGTGTATAGTGTCTTCCATCACTCTTGTCTATGTGAACTAAATTACCAGATAGCACAAAGATTTCATCATCTGTGTTAAATTTATAACCTAAACCACTTAGTAATTTACGTTTAGATATAGTTAAGTCTGCGGTATCTATAGAACTATATAACATAAACTCTAATCTATCAATTAGTTTAACGGTGCCATCGCTTGTATAAGCAGTAAATTCTGCTCCATTGATAGGATATTTTAGCAACGAATCAACGTATAGTCTTATATTATTGTTGTCCACTTTTTCAACATAATACGTATTTAAATTAAGTTCAGTTGTTCCAATAACTCCTGTAATAGAAACACCATCGCCATCGTTTAGGTCATGTCCATTCATAGTTATTACAACAGGATTGTCTATAGTACTATCTGTAGTTATGCCGGTAATAGAATATGTTTTTGGTTTCGTTCTCACAGCAATAATTTTTTCACTTTCTTTTGATGCTGGTTTATACAAAGAAGGTGTATTCACTGTAAGTATACCATCATTAAATGAATGAACTGTATCTTTGTCTGTTACTTTAAACTCCCACATTCTACCATAGATATCATATACATATAAGAATGTTTTATCATGTGTGACTTTTGTTGAGTCTGTAAACTGGTCTACAAAAACTATTGACGAGTCTCTAAAGTCCGCATTTACTAGACCCGTATCAAAACTGTTCTCACTCTTTCCATCTGAACGTGTATGTCGTGTTCTCAGCAATCTTCCTTGTTCGTATGTTCCTTCTTCTAAGTCTTCATGTGTGTTCGGGTCGATATCACTATTGTGGTCTCCGCCGTCAAGAACATCATCAGCATAACGCAAATGATTGCCAAAGTCAAGAGTAAGGTTCATATTTTCTGCAATGCCTACACGTGTGTTTGCTATTTCTTCTTTGCTGTAGTATCTGACAACTTCACGTATTTTTGTATGATACGGTTTAGCTTCGGTAATATATTCTATTACATCGTCATAACTATCACGTTGATAGATTGCATATTTTCTTAAGTTTCTATTGAATAGATTTACATCAATATAACTTGTTTTGAATATCCAATCTGGGTATGTTTTTTCTGTGTACATATAATTAATCATATCAAAGAATATTCTGTTTATTTCTTTATCTTCGGTATAATCTAACATCAAATGAAATAGTTCATGAATCTGTACACCAATTGCATTCTCATAATATTTTTTATTTACTGTTGAATTATCAGGAAATGCAATATCAGTAAATGAAACATTTAAGGCACTCTTAGAACTATTAACTAAACGTAAAGTTCCTTCGTGTTCAAAATAATATTCATCATGTGTTGGAAGTTGTAATTTAAATGACTTCACACCTTCATCATTATAAAGTTTTAACATATCGAATACTCTTGTTTTTGAAAGATAAGAAAATCTTTCAATCGTTTTGTATTCGTCTGTTAAGTACCAATCTTCTAATTCTAATGAAAGATTTCCTGCTTGAATAAATTCTTTATACTCAGGATACTTTGCTACAAGATGTCGTTTAGAAAAGTGTGCATTTACGGATGAAGCAAAGTTTTCTCTAGCTGATTGTAAATCTGCAAACCAATTATTTTCATAATCTTTCATTCTATACACACGAACAATATCACCTACAACTATATCAAACGGTTTACTAATTCTTACTTGGTTACTTTCAAATGTTAATTTTTGTGCATCTACTATGTGATTATTTACAGTGACCACTGTATCATTATGAGTTACATCTCCATATGTAGCATTATTGAAGAACGGTATGTTAATCTTTATATGTACATTATCTCCTAGCATAGATTGGTCAACTGCCAATGAAATATAATCAGTATATTCAACTCCTGCTAATGAATCTATAAGAGGTTTTATAAGTTCATCGTCTGGTCTTTGTGTTGTGTATTCTTGTAACAGTTTCCAGTCAGTGTGTTTTTTATCTGTATCCTCTTGTGTGTTATATTCAACTGATACGTCTATTGTATCACCATCAAAGACATATGCATTATTGTTTATTATAATTTTATCTATATCTATTGGTATAAACTTATTTTTAATGTTTCCACTTTCGAGTAACATTTTTGTTTCTTCAATACTTAAAGTTTTTCCAAACTCTGGTTCACTTCCTTCTTCTGACCAGTAGAAATATTCTGTAATACTTCTATTCTTTTCTGTATCAAAATATATTTTAGTTGTGTATGTTTCAACACCTTCTGGTAGAGTTTGGCTCTTTGTCCATTTCTTAACATTTATTTCAGATCCAGGAACTAGTTTGCCCCAATATTTGGTTATAAAATTTTCTACAATTCTACCATTGGAATCACCGTAGTCATTATATCTGTAGTATCTTGCTAGTGATGTATCCCACCAAGTCTCACCAAGATATTGGTCTAACCAAAGTTCCTTAGAGGTATCTTTATCATATCCTGCAGGATCTTCCCATGTTATATAATCTAAATTCTTTATAATTTCACCAGGCAATTTTAAGTTTATAGGATCAAACAGTTGATAGTTAAAAAAGTTTTCATTATCTTTAATGATAACACGATTTATATAATCTACTTCTACGGTGTTTGCTTGTCTATTTCTGACGGTTAATGTTCCGGTAATGTCACGATGTAATACACTCCAACCCAAACCTGAGTAATCATCAGCCCATATTAATGCTTCTGCATTAAGTCCTAAGTCACTATAAAAACTGTCGAATGTATCAAATAGATAGAATTGTGAATATCGTACGGATTTCCAACGCATTGCTTTAAAGTTGTTATTACTTGTAACAGATGTATATTCTCTAAATAACCCAATTTTATCTAGCAATGATTGTGATGTTCCACTAAAACTCATAGATACACTGGTATTTGTAAATACCAATCTACCATCACTTGATACACTTACAAGAACTTTATCATTTGCTTGATTGATTTGGTCTTTAAAGTCATTTGCACTTGCAAGTTGTGTTGAAGTTGAAGTGTTATATGTGCCAATACCTATACCAATATCGTTCCATGGGTTCCCAGAAAGATTTTCTATTACAATACTTGCTTGGTCGGAGGTTATAACAATTTGTCTGTTTGCATTTAGTGTTGCGTTTGTTCCCGACAAATTCACCAATGCTTCATTAATATTATCACGTATTGTTGTGGCTGAATCTACATCAACTGGATTAGTTGCAAAACCCAATCTAAACAACGCACCGGCTGTTATTTCAACAATATCTAAGTTATTTGTATTTGAAGCTATTTTAATATTTGAACCAATCTTTAATGCGGTTACACCAATAATCCCACGTGCATTGATTTGAGCAACAATGGATCCCGCTGTTGGATCCGTAGTAGCATCATATGTTGTCAATAATCCCATTAATGCTCTTGCAGTTCCACCAATAGTTAAATCATCTTTTGATGTTTCAATTTCTAATTGACTATTTGAATTTATAAATGCGGTTAAGTACGAAATTGCATCAATATCATGTGCTAGTAAATTTAACTTACTTTCAATAAGTGAAGAACCAGATGTAATTAGTCCCAAGTCAACTAAAACAGGACCTGAAAGATTTAGATAACTTTCAGATGAATCAATTACTAATTGATTAGAAGCATCAAGTGAAGCAGTTATAGGAACTGCACTAGAATTTATTGTATTCACAATTTCTGTAGTTGTCATTGGTGTTATAACCGGTTGTGCAACTTTTTCAACAGAAATATCTGCTAATCCATTTGCATCTGCACCATCTACTATTGCAGAATTAAATGTTATTACTTTTGTACTTGCATCATAAGAATAATCACTTGTAGTTAATGTTGTTGCTCCGTCACCGTTGTCTACTGTAATAGTTCCCGGTAAGAAATTTGTCATACTTGACGAAAGTGTAACACTTGATACCGGAGTAGATTCTCCTGTGAAGTTTTCTACTGTGTTACTTCCTGTTACTGGAGCCGCAACCGTAAATGTTATTATATTACCATTTACTCTTAATGAAGAAGTCGATGTAAGTTCCGGATTAGAAATACTACCAACGTGTTGAATATCTTGTATTGTTACAGATGATTGTGTTTCACTTGTACTATTGAATATTAATGTACCACCTGTCGGTATAGTATCAGTCAGTGTTGAATCTGTAATTGCTTCAATGTTTTGCGTGGAACTGTATTCTACCGTTACGCTTTCGCCATTAATAGTAAACTCGTCTCCATTAGTTGAAGTAACACCAAGGGTTCCTAAAGCGGACGTACCATCAAATGTTATCACTGTATTTGTATTAGCAATAAATCCATTTGAGTCGTAAACAACAATTCTTCCTTGCTCGCCTTCTCCCACTACTGGATCAACAGTAGCAGTTGTTCCACCCAAGATAAGACCACTTGTACCACCACCTGATCCCGGTGTATACACATGGGAAACACCATCAATAACTAATTCGTCTCCTGAATTAAATACTGGGTAACTAACTGAACCAATTGCTTCAACACCTGAGTTTGTGCCTGTTGGAACAAATAAACTATTTGATGATGAGTTATCAATCTCTACGATTAGTGGTTCATAGTTTCTTTCAAAAACAAGATATTCATAAACAGTTACGCCATCAACATCTCTCGTTCCGTTATCAACAAGAAAATAGTAATCTGATATCTCAGGATCAATGTCTGAGTTTTTAATCTTTAAATAAACACTATCGATAGTAGTTATTTGATTTGTTAACCCTACATAGAGTTGATTGTCAGATGTTTCTCCTACATAACCAATTTCTGCTACTTCACTTAGTCTTCTGACATCCCATTCTCTTGCAGGATCAAATTGAACCCAAGCTGTATCGCCTTCATTTAATTCGTTTGCATTGATATTTTCTAAATCATATTCTGTTTTAACTGTGTAAACAACATCTTTGCCGTCTACATATCCAGTCGTTTTTAGTGGATATCCTTTTGGTTTTTCTCTTAGTACGAAACTATTCTCTATATTATCATACTGTATTTTGTGCGGATCACTTACCATATCAATCGTATTGATTGTTTTAGTTTCTACAAATCCATTATTCAGTTTACCATAGTCTGATAACTTGAATGCCCAGATATGTTCATGTCCTATATCTTTAAAGTTGCCGTTGTTGTTAATAATTCTGTTAACTGCGGAGTTAGTTCCTTTGTGTGATAGGAAACCTTTATAAAATTCTAATTGTGATTCTCGTTCTACGCCGTGATTTCTTAAGTAATCTTTTTTAGTATAACCTAATTGACTTTCTTTTAATCTGTTTATAATTTCTAAATTTTGGTCAACAAGTGTATCTCTAAAATATTTTGAGTCACTTGTTAGTGTTTCAAAGTTTGGAATTAGTTCATCACCATACGGAAGATATCCGTCTACTGTTAATGTACCATCCCAATTTTTACTTTTGTTGCAATCGATTTGCATACGCAAATTTCTGTCATGCAAGAAAGGATCATAAATTACATCTCCAAAACTATCAACTCTGTCTACAACAAATGCATGTTCAACATCTTGGATATCAATCTTCATTCCATATACTGGAATGTTTGCTCTAAAGTTTATAGTTTTGCCGTCTGTACTAAATT
>Ga0228644_1000117_pt1 | contig 27409 bp, 45 predicted proteins | sample 56DmetaG_FD_186020 | JGI IMG/M metagenome (GOLD analysis project Ga0228644, IMG submission 186020) | Seawater microbial communities from Monterey Bay, California, United States - 56D | ecosystem: Environmental > Aquatic > Marine > Coastal | place: USA: California | collected 2016-11-09
GAAGAAATAGAAAAAGATGTTGATATTATTCAAAAGTCAATAAAGAAAATTGAAGAGCATCAACATACACAAAATGGCATTATGGCTACAATTGAAGCTGTAATTTTAAAAGACTGTAAACCAAAAGACAATGAATGAACAAATGATTGAAATTATTTCTAAAGTTCCTGAGTTTTTAGCTCTTGTTTCTTTATTAATGGTAACCATTGCAATAAAACGTATGGAGAGAATTGAAAAAAGGGATGATGAGAAAATATCAGAACTTAAATCAACCATTAAAAAATTAGATGAAACTGTTTCATCTATAAAAGAAATGGTAATTATTTTAAAAACTAAATTATAATTGTATTATGACTAATAATTTTTTACAAGATTCTAAAGGTAATAAATCCTCAAAAAGATTATGGGGATCAATATGTATTGGTAATGGTATTTTATTAAAGAATGCAGAATGGGCGTGTGGATTATTTTATAAAGAATTAAGTTCTAACCAAGTTATGACTATGGAACAAGCATCTTCATCTTTAATAACCATAGGATGTGTTTTATTAGGTTTAGGTCTTGGTGAAAACATAAATAAAATGTTTAAAAGAAAATGAAAAGTTTAATATTTAAAATATTTTCTGTAGTAGCTGGAATCGGAACTATATTTTTTTTCGGTTCTAATTCAGGCAGAAGAAAAGAACAAAATAAACAATTAAAACAAGAACATGATGAATTACAAAAAGATATTACAATTACCAAGAAAGTTAATAATTTGTCTTTTTCTGATAAGTCTAGCTTCTTGCTCTCTAAGCAGAGAAACAAAAATAATAAGTAATTATTGTTATTTATATTCAACGTTTCCTGATGATCTTGAGCAAGATGTTATTTCATATTGGGTAGATAAAGAAAAAATTATTAATAATAAAAATTCTAATGGAGGAGTTAAAACTTCTGAAGAAAAATTATTTGAAATATTTGTAGATTATGCAGGAACAAATGACAAAATATATTATGAAAAAAAGTGTGATGAAATTAATAACAATTAGTTTTATATTTTTATTATCAACTTGTAATATAGTATTAGCAAATGATGTTAGATGGAATGTAGGTATTTCTTATTTTTATGCTAATATAAATGATCCTGAATACGATTTTGTTGATAAGTATGAAACTCTTAAGAATCCAAAAGATCAATTTAAATCTATTTCTGTAGGATTATCTAAATTTTATGATAATAATTTTAATTGGTCAATAAGTACAAATAGATTATTTAATAGTGAAATAAAAAGAAGTGTAAAAATAAAGTCTGATGGTTTAATATTTCAAAATGAAACTAAAATAACTATTGATTCATTACTATTAGGATATAGAATAAAAAGATTTAATCCATCTTTAATTATAGCTAATGTAGAAGCTAGTAAATTTTTATATTATAATAATTCATTAGTTGGATATGAAAATAAAAGAGCAATAATTCCTGGTATTAATTTAGGATATTTTGCTACTAAAAATTTTGTTCCTTCTTTTTCTTATATTTTACCAAATAAAGAATTAGATTTAGAAGGTGCTTTTTCTTTAAATATTAATTATATATTTTAATATGCCAAGTTATTCAAATAGATCATTATCTAAGTTAAAAGGTTGCCGTGATGATTTAATTACTTTATTTGAAGAAGTAATTAAAGAATATGATAATTCTATATTAGAAGGTCCTAGGACTACAGAAAGACAACAAGAGTTATTTTCTCAAGGTAAATCTAAATTAGATGGTATTACAAAAATATCTAAACATCAAATAACAGAATGTAGAGATAAATCTATGGCAGTCGATAGTGCCCCATGGCCAATTGATTGGAATGATTTAAATAGATTTTATCATTATGTCGGTTATGTAAAAGGTGTTGCCGATAGATTGTATCATGAAGGTAGAATGGCTTATAAAATAAGATGTGGTGCTGATTGGGATGGTGATAATTCTTTTAAAGATCAATCATTCCATGATTTACCCCATTTTGAATTAATAATTAATAATTAATAACTATAATTTTAAATATTATGTTACCTATAAAACTTGTAGATTCGCAATCTGGAGAATTCAATTTTAGGACTTCAGATCAAATATTAGAATACAAATTGGTCATAGAAGGCTCTCCTTCTTCAAATATAAAAGTTTACTTTAACGATAAACACAAAGATTTTAATGGCTTCTTCCTTAAAGTTTATTGTAATAATTGGGCAAATTCCAGGGTTATTTTAAAATGCAAAGTGAATTTAGAAGATGATATATTTACTGAAACAGGGGATGTTTTCTATGAAAACAAATTATACAGATTTAAATATAATTAAAATTATGTCAATATTAGATAAAAAGTTAGTAAATTCTACTAACGAGAATAGGAAAAAAGCTATATTAGTCGCAGGGCAATCAAACACTTCATGGGCTACACAATTCGGAGTATCACCAGTAAACACTGGTGGGCTCGATTTAAAAATAACTCAACTAGCAAGGCATAACCAAAATGATCTTATCCCTACTATAAGCGGCTTAACAAATATTCATTTTCAAACTGCGGATGGGGCTAGAACAAGCTATGCATATAGTTTAGCAAAAGATATTAGAAATGATATTGGATGCGAAGAACTATTAATAATTCCTTGTGCTATTGGAGGAACAGGATGGTCAGGTGGTCAGTGGTCAGCATCAGGATCTTTATATCAAGATATGATAGCTAGAGTAGAATACACTGTAAAAATATTAAAATATGATATAGTTGGTATATTCTGGTCACAAGGTGAATCAGATACTAATAGTAGTATAAGTTCTGTTTATAAATACTTATTATATAGCTTAGTTTCAACATTAAGAACAGTTATTTATAATTCAGGACAAGGAAATGCACATAATATACCTTTTGTCACTTTTGATATGGTTACTAACTGGGTGGGTTCTGATGTAGATAGATTAAATGTACAAAACGCATTAGAGACTATCGGTAACAATATTAATTTTACCGCTAATGCTGATACTACAAATTTACCTAGCGATCTAGAAAATGATATAATACATTATGATACTAGACAAATAATAGAATTAGGCCATAGATTGTTTGATGCTTGGAAGATAGCTTTAAATAATGATTTGCAAAACATTTATCAAAATACTCCAGGGGAAACTATATTATATAATAGAGATTATGGACAATATTATTCTAATATATGGGAGGCCTTGTATTTTGGAAATTCTGAAACAGATAATAAATTTTCAAGATTATCTGATATTTGGAAATATGAAAATAATGGTAAGTTTAAGTTTAAATTAGAATGGACTATATCTTCTCAATTATATTATATTATTTGGGAACAAAATTATATACCTTATTTTTGTGTTCCGTTGATGTGTGCGGCTAGCCTTATGGAACATTCTAATGGGGCTGTTTTCGGAAGAGATGATGGTATGGGGTTTGTAGGTTTAGTATTTGATGGAGTCGACACCTTTATAAAATTGAATTCGTCAGGTGAGTGGTGGACACCTTTAGGTCAAAAAGCCTATTACGGTGGCGGTATTCCTATTTCTAATATTAATGGTGATAAACTTGCGTCTAATATAAAATTAAAAGCTATTAAAACTTAATAGCTTTTAAAAATTCTTTTATCTTTTTATTGATTCTTAGAAATAATATATTAATCCAAAGTTCATCTTCAATATTTAGACAAAATCTTTTTATGTCAAATCCTGAATTATCAGCTTTTATAAATATTTGGCATAAATATTCTTCTCCTATAGATATAGATCTACCTGAAGCTTCACAAATATATTTTTTCTTAGCTTTAGGATGTCTAGTTTTAATTAGTCTTTCTGTCATTGTTATAATAATTAATTGAAGGGTTAATAATTTTAAAAGCAACTTCGTTACTTCTATTCTCAATTGCATTTTTAACTGAATCTAGTTGCCCTTTTAACTGTTCAATGTCAGTCAAAATTGCTTCTAAATTTTCGTAATTATTAGCAATTAAAAATTCTATATCAGATAAAACGCGATGCATAGATCTAGGTTTTGTCTGTTTAAAGTCTTTACAAATTGTCATTTTCTTTCAATTAAATATTCATACAAAAACGGTAATCCTCATAAGTTGTATTAACAGCTTTACATCTAGCATGAGAACTAGCAGCAGCTTTATATAATACAAAACAAGATAGAGAGATAAATAAACCAGTTAAAATATAGACTAATATATTTTTATATAATGTTTTCATAATTAGTTTCTTTCAAATTGAATAATATATGGATAATTTTCTCTTTTAAAACCATTAATAAAATTAAGTGATTTTCATCAGCTTATATAATAATTATATAACATTGATTTTTAAAAGTAAAATACTTTTTACACATTTTAAAATATTTTTTATCTAAGCTCAAAACTGTCTAATTTTGATACAACTCATGTTTTAAATAATCAATCAAATCCTTTTGTGTCTTAGCTTTGCCTGATAATGCAAAGAATAATACTTTTTCATCTAAACAACCCTTGGCTATTAAATGGATATTTCTTACAATATTTTTTTGCCCTTGTCTATGAAGTCTTTTATTGAACTGTTGATAATACTCTAAATTCCATGTTAATCCATACCAAATTATTACATTTCCACCATATTGTAGATTAAGGCCATGGCCTGCTGATGCTGGATGGGCTAATAATATTTTTATTTTTCCTTTATTCCAATCATCTTCTTGTTTAGCTGTTTCTAATTTAACAGCTTTAGGAAAAGCTTTTTGTAGTTTTTCTAAATCGTGTTTATAGTTATATGCTACTAAAAAATTTTCTCCTGGATTATCTTCAATAATTTCTTTTAGTCTTTCTATCTTTTCATTATGAATTTCATGGACATTTCTTTCTGCGTCGTAAACTGATCCATTACATATTTGAAGCAATTTATTTCCAAGAGCCGCTTTAGAAGGTGATTCAATGTCAATATCATCTAAAGAAATAATAAATTCTTTTTCTAATTCTTTATATTGTTCTTTTGCTTTGCTAGGAAGTTCTATAAATTCATTTACATTTATGCATTCAGGAAGCTCTAAATAATCTTCTGCGGTCATAGTTACACAAACATCTTTGATCAATCCCATTATTTGTTCTTTTGCTCCTGGTTTTAATTTATAATTATATCCCATATAACCGTCAGGAACAAAGAATCTTTGCCTATAATTTGTTATTGTCCTTCCTAAACGTTCACCTTGGTCAATTAAATACATTTGGCTCCATAAATCCATCATTCCATTAGGGCTAGGCGTTCCTGATAATAAAACAATAGATCTAATATATTTCATTACTTTTTTCAAAGCTCTAAATCTTTTTGCTCTTGCTGATTTAAAACTGCTACTTTCATCTATTACAACCATATCCCATTTCCACTTACATTTTTCTATAAGCCATGGGACATTTTCTTTGTTTATTAAAGTTATAGTTTTATTTGAATTAATAGCAGATAATCTTTCATTTACTGATCCTGTAGCAATTGCAATATCAAGTTCTTGTAAATGTTCCCATTTTTGTGCCTCTTTATGCCATACATTATTTGCAACTTTTAAAGGAGCAATAATTAATATTCTTTCTACAGCAAAATTATAATATAGATCATGAATAGCAGTAAGTGTAGTTGTAGTTTTACCGAGTCCCATATCTAAGAATAAAGCACATTTCTTTTTATTCAATACTACATTTAAAGCAGAATTTTGGTAATGATGTAAGTTTTCTCTTTTAAGCATATTGAATAATATCATAAATTACTATAACCCAAATGATAATAGATAATCCTATCATCATTGTGCCTAGATCGTCAATATATTTATCTAGTTTTATTACTTCTATTGTTGTTATAGTAAAAACAATAGAAAATATTATTAAAAGCATTGTTTCTATATACATTATTCTTCCATATTATTAAAAAGTATTATTCCTTCACCTACATCGTCAATTACATAAGTAGGAATGCATTGATCTTGTAATTTATTTATAGTTTTCTGTTGTAATTTCGTCGGTTTTTTACCTTCAGATTTAAATTCAATAATAATAGTTTTACCATTTCTAAAGAAAATTCTATCTGGAACAGAACGGTTGCCTGGACTAACCCACTTATAACACAACCATCCTAAATATTTAGCATGGTTACAAACTTTAGTTTCAATCTCTGATTCTCTCATAAATAATATTTACATTTAATTTTTTTAACATATCTATTCCAGATGTGTCGGCATATTCGTCTGAATAAATAACTGTTTTACAACCTGTATTTGCAATTAATTTAGCACAAACAATGCAAGGAGATGTTGTTATATAAATTGTGTCAATATCCATTATATTATCACATTGAAGTAAAGCATTTTGTTCTGCATGTGTTGCCATACATAAATTTAATCCTTTAGATGATTTTTGATTTTCACCTCCACAAGGTTTATCTATACAATGCTGGAAATTTTTTGGAACTCCGTTATATCCTGTTGCTTTTATATGGTTATATTTATTTATAATAACGCATCCAACAGAACGCCTAGGGCAAGTTGATCTAGTAGCAACTAATTTTGCTATCTTCAAGAAATATTGATTTTTTGATTCTCTTTGCATAATTTTATCATTTTAAGATTATATTTTTAAACATTCTAATTATAAAGCCTTATTTTTTAAAAGTAAAATAAATTTTAGTTATTGTAAATTAATTGTTTATATTCTTCTACAGTTAAATTATTTTCTTTTAAAACTTTATCATCTGAAGGATGTTCAGGTTTATTAAAAGTGTCAATAAGGCCTAACTCTAACATCTTCTTTTGTCTTCCAAAAGGATGGTCTATTATATTACTACTATTCCATGTTGAATCTAAACAAAGATGGTCATAATCTGATCCTGGTTTAATATAATTTTCAATCCATCTTATAAAATCGCAAGCAATATCTTCAGAATTATATGGAACTGCACCTATATCTTTATAAATATTATCTGTTAAAGCATCAAGAAAATCTAATTGTTTCATTCCTTTAGGTCTTTCTGCTAAATAATTTAAACATTCTATTGCATTTTTACCATAAAAGAAATGTGATTCTAAATTTATAAATCTAGGAAAAAAGTCTGCAATATCAGATAAAGTTGCAGCATATTGGAATCTAAATACTCTAAAACCTCTTGTTTTATTAAATCTTTCTAAAAATACCATTAATGTTCTGAAGTTTTTAGCTGTTCCTCTTTGCAAATAATTAGCAAAATCTTTACATAATCCTGGTAAATGTTCACACATAAAATAGTCTCCTCCTAATTTATAATCTCCTTGAGCTTTAGGAAAAGGTGCTATTTGATAACCTACACTTGTAAATTTAGGCCCTTTAAATTCTTTTATTACTTTAACCATATCTTCTATAGAATCACAAGTATGGAAATGTAAAAGAATAGAATTGTGGTAACCAGATGGATTTTTAGCATAGTTAATGCCTGATCCTGTAAGCCTATGAACAAAAAAGACAAATAACCATTCAGGTAAATCCCATAATTCTGTATGAAATTTATCAACTATTTCTTTTCTCCATTCAGGCATTTTTGCTTTATATGGATGAGTTTCATAATCATGCCATATATCTAAGATTAATTGAGTAAAACCTGCGTATTTTCTTGCGCATACATCATAAAGATAAACATTCTTTATTAGATCATCATCCCATGGAGTTTCTTTATATGGAACTAATCCTAAATTACAATTCTCATGCTGCCATTTAGAAATTTTAGCATAATAAATAAATTCTTCGTAATATTTTGTTGTCTGTAAATTATGCATAATTAAAAGCTGATTGATCTCCCCATTCTCTAATTCCATTAATATCTTTCCAATTAGATATTTCTGAAAGTCTATTTTCTATTTGTTTATCTGATCCTACATTTATAAATATAGCGCCAGGCTTTCCTTCATCAATAAATCTTTTATATGCTTTTGCGTCATAAGTAGTTGTAGTATTAAACTCAGGCATATATTCTGATTTTTGATAGAAAGTTTTATGATAAGATATTACATTAGCATTTCCTTTTTCACCTTCTTTAATATTTCTTGCTACAGCAACGCCTTTAGCATTAGCATTAGGCCAACCTATTTGTAAAGCTCTTATCATAGTTCCTGTTGAAACTGCACAATAAAATTCTGTAGGTTCACCATAAATCAATCGATGATTTTCGCACATGTTTATTAATCCTGCAGTAACTTCAGGAGTATTTGCTAACCCAAAAGGTAAAGCAATACCATTAAATTTTTCTGCCCAGTCGCGAATCCAGGAATTTAAACAAGGCATAGCTGGAATCTTAACGAATCTTAAATCACAATTTTTATAAGCTAAAACAACAGCTTGGTGAGGTGTTACTTGTTTTGATGCTGCTGCAAAAAATACTGTCTTTTTATTGTATATTTCTGAAAGCATTGCAATAGCTTCAGCAGCATGGCCTACTCTTGGAGCAGCATAACCTAAAAGGTCTGAATCCATTTGAGCAATAAACTTTTCTGCCCCGTAAGCTTTTAGTCCACATGGACCTTTAGCAAAGTCTAAAATAAAAATATCATCTCTTTCAGGAGATGAGTAAAATTCAGGCATAGGAAGTTTTGATTTAAAGCTTCCGTAAAGATCTAAATAATATTCTTTATTTAAACTTTTTATATCAAAAACCCAATCTTTATTTTTATTTGAGTTAGTTATTTCATACATTTTAATTCCAATTATAAATTGATCGATAATATTTAGGAGCTATATGCACAGATGAGTGTAATTCCATTATTTCTTTTGCGTATTCATCTCCAGGCATTACATACCATTCTTTAGGCGGTTTTATAAGGTCAAAGTCAAAACAATAATCGCTAAGATATTTTATAAAGTCAAATGTAAATTTTAATCTTTCCCATCTTGCTCCATAAAAATTTTGTCCTTCGAATTGTCCTGTTTTAGGTAATTTTCTCAATTCATGTTCTATAGGGACAGGAGCACAAACTTTTATAGGAATATTATAAAAGTTCTGCCATTTAACTATTTCTTTAGCATACAAATCAGCAAACTCTTTTGCAGTAAATGTTTTTAATCTTAACAAATGGAATCTTATATCAATTGATCCTAAGCATAAGGTTATTTCTTTCACATTTTTAGGCTTATTTTGATAATGTAAAAATGAATCTAATCCAGATTTACAAATTACACTATATAATGTTTTTCCATTTAATCTTGTAATTGCTTGATCTTTAGTTGAAAATGCTAGCGTATGGCTATCACCTATAATCCATTTATCTAAGTTAAGTGATTCCATTGGAAGATATTTTGCTTTATTCAATATCTTTTCAAATTTTTCTAAGAAGTCAAAATTAACCATTTCTGAAGTTGTTTTTGCACCAATTCGTTTTTCTATTTGAGAAATATAATTACAATCTTTTATTCTCCAATCTAAAGAAAATAATTTAGCTTCATTATCTACTGCATCCATTAAATTATAGCAATTTGAAACTATATCATCATTGAATCCTCCAAATAAGTTCAAAGATCCATGAAAATTAACCCCATGGTCAATATAAATGTTTTCATAGCCTAATAAATCAGTTTCTTTTGTTGCTATGTCAGCATCTAGTCTTTGCGCCCACATAAGTGCCCATCCTCTAATATGGCTTTTTTCAGATTTAGGAATTGGAGTAAAAGGATTAAAAATTATAGATTTTTTCATTTTATTTTTATTAATTTATTAGATCGAAATGTCTAGGGTAAATATGAAGAGTTGCAGCATTCCAAAATAAATGCCCAAAACGTAAATGTTTATAAGTCTTCTTTAATTGTTTATATGCTAAGTCATGAACAAAATGATGCCAATAAGAATCGTTCTTATAACCAAATATTGCATCATTGCTTCTCATATAAACATGATAATACAAGCGATCATCTCTTATCATTAATTGAACACTGTATGTGCACATAAAGTCATTCATACCGTCTTTAACAGAATCTGCATGCATATATGGGCGAATATAAATCATAGTTGCTTGCCTTGACAGTTTAGCACTTTCTAATTTTGCTATTGCATTTTCAAATTGGCTTCCATTTTCTTCTGAAAATATACACCAACCATAATTAGAATTTATAAATCCATCTTTTGTTGCAACTTCTTTCCATATAGAAGGAATTTTACCTTCTATATCATTTATATTTCTACTTTGACTTAAATACCATTTTACTTCTGATTTAGCATATTTTTCATTTAATTCTCCAAATATTACTAAATCATTAGAAATAAACGAAGCATTTAATATTTCATAAGTTCCATTATCAGAAAGTAATTTATTTTCTTTAAGTCTTATAAATTCTTTTCTTATATGTTCTACATTATATCGTTCCATTATTTTAAAGTACTTATATTAGACAAATTTATTCCGAATTCTTTATCTTTTAAAAACTCTTCTAAAAGTTTTGCATAACCTACTATATCATGGATATTATCAATATAATTAGGATCACCACAAACACATCTTGCTATCTTATGAAATATCATGTGGAAAGCTTCAATATGTTCTTCTTCTAATAAATCATAATTAGGTGCCTGTTTTAACACATTGCAAAGTCGTTGTGTTATTTTAGCATTATGTTCAAAAGATCCATATCTAGATCCTCTTTCTTTTAACGTTTTATCTATTTTATTTGTCATTTTCAATTTTAATATAGTTAATAAGAGTTAAAGAATCAGCTGAAGCTTCTTTTTTAAATTCTTGCTCAATCTCTCTGATTTGATATTGAGATAATAAAGATTTATCTGTATAAATAAAAGAATTACCGTAACCGATTAAATTTTTCTTAGAATAAACATAACTTATAAAAAATTTATTCTTTTTTATATTAGTCATAATTTTATTTAGTTTAGTTTATTTTCAGAGATTAATTTTTCTATTGGATCATTCATAAATTCGAATAATGTCATTTGTTTAGGCTTATCTTCAACTAAATCACTTAAATCAGGAGCAGTCCAGCCTTTAGGTTTAACTAAATCTAATTGAAATGACCCGCGTTTCTGATTTTGTCCTATTTCTTTTTGACAATTAGCAATCATAACTCTTTCAAAAGCTTCTTCAAAAACTTCAAGCATACCTTGTCTTTCAGCAGTTCCGAAAGCAAATACAACAAGATCAACTAAAGCATCTAATTGGTCTTCTTTAGTTTCTGCTTCTTTGTATTCGTCTAATTCTTCTTGCATTGCACAAATTCTAAATTTTTTTTCTTCATCAGAAAATTTTACTTTTTCCGAAGTTATACCAAATTTGGTATGCATTTCTTTAACTAATTTTAGCATTGTATTCATTTTAAATTATATTTCAATTAATAAGTCTTTATAAAGCTCTCTCGCATCTTCTTCGTTAACTACTTTTTGAAGATCTCTTTTACGAAGTTTAATAACTTCTTTCATAGCTTTAACATCGTAACCTGCATTTCCTGCAGCTTCAAACGCTTCTCTAATTTCTAAAAGAATATCGTCTTTTTCAGAAATTTTCTTTTCAATATGTTCGACCCTATTTTTAAGATCTTGTTTAGTTTCATTTGTAATTGTGTTATTTATCATTTTATTTTAGATTAAAGGTTAATAATTTATATATTATAAAACATAATTTTTTATTTGTAAACTATATTTTAGTAAAATTTTAAATTATAATTCAGTAATTCCAAGATCGTCTAAAATCGACATCGATTCTTCAATATATCGATCATAGTCAATATCTTTTGGGAATTCACAATTCAAATCCATAATTGGCCTAGATCCTTCAGATTTTGCCACTTTAGGAAATGTTCCTGTTTTATTAGGCTTTTTATATTTAATAATATCTCCATCGGTTGAATAAATCCATCTTACAACACGGCCTAAATATGTGTCTTTATAAGTTGCTCCTCCTGTTACACTTCTTACATGCAAAAATTCTTTTAAATCTTTACAGTTTCTAATAGTTTCAGAAATAGGAATATTATCAACTAAAAGTTTTATTACTGCATTTATAATAATTGTTGCTTGAGGATTCTTTTGAAGTGAATCAAGAGTAAATATACCTTTTCCTTTATAACCATAATCAGTTATCGCTAAATAATTATTAACATCTCTTGAGTAAAGCGCTTTATATCTAGTTTCCTCTAAAACAAAGCCTGTAGTTAGCTCCCAATCAAAACAAATAGAATCATATCTTTCATATTGTTCTTTATTTAATAATGACACAAAACCATCTGTATTAGATGAAATTACTGAAATATCATTATTTTCTAATTCTTCAATAAGCATTAATAAAGAAAGTTGCCCAGTTAATGTTACAGCGATCATTAAGTCAGGTGAATATAAAGCTGAGTATTTGCTTCCTAATTTGCCAAATGATCCATTAATAACGATCTTTAGTGATTCGTTTACTATCTTGTTACCTTCTTTTTTAGCCTTAAGCCTTTCTTCTACAATTTCTCTATATACATCTAAAAAAGGTGTTCCTAAATGTCTTGGATAAAGTTTTTGATTTAAAATAATAGATGGATAATAAGACGCAACGTCTTTATCTATTAAAAATTGATGTTCTGTTGGTATTACAGCTTGTTTCTTTTCTGTTGAGTGAATACCTCCTATTCCTAATTGATAAATAGAATTTCCTAATTCTATTTTGGCATTTTTTAAAACTAAAGGTAATTTAATTGATCCTTTACCATCTAATTCAAAATCATGTGTTTTAATTATTTCTAATATATCTTTTAATTGTTTTGATTTAAATTTAATAAAATCAGGAACTTCGTATTTAAAAGTTTTTCCATTAGGTATTTTAGGAGTTTTACAATATATTCTTTTCTTTGTTAATTCTGATTTAATAACAACTTCTGCTATTTGTGCATCTGATTTAGAAAGTAAATCTTGTCCGTATTTATTAGACATATCTACTCTTAGTTTTATTCTATCTTCAATTTGGCGATATAAGTCAATTGTTGTATTAAGATCATTAATACAATATGACTTAGTCTCTTCCATTTCATTTTTTGATAATATAGAATTAGGTTCAATCGGAAGATCTTGTAATTTATCAGAGTGCATTCTGCCTCCATATAATTTTAAGCTTACTCTAACTCCAGGTGAAGGTTCTTGAATATCAAAATGTTTTATTGAATTAGGCCAGGATAAACTGAAGTTTTGCAATGTTTTCCATCCAGGAGAGTTGTTTTCAATAATGTAATTAGATAGCTTACATATTTCTTTTGCTGTTTTTTCTTGTAAAGCAAAAAGAATAATTGGCATATCATAATTTCTACTATTAAAACCAAATGTCGTTCTAACAGTCATTATTTGTTGAAGTTTTTTTAATGAGTTTTCATCTAATGAAGAGCTTTCACCTTTTATCTCAACGGTAAAAGTTTTTTGATTATCTATATTCTTAAATGCGAATAATGTATAATTTGGATAGACTTCACAGTCCAATACAACTAAATCTTTCATGTTACGTTCCTTGAATTAATAATTTATTTGCGCTTAAAAGTGACATTATGAAGCGCCAAGGAACGTTGAAACATCAACATAATGCCACATTTAAACGCAAAAAGTGCTAGTCTTTCCTAGCAGTCAGATAGTTAATTACTCTATCAATCGCCTTTCGGCTATTTGGCTCGGTCGTAGGGAAAAGCCCGATCTCCGTCCAAAATTCTTTTATAATTCGTCTAAATCTTCAAAATCATCTGTAACATCAACAGGACCCATTCCAAATGGTTCACCGTCTTTTACAAATTGAACTCCGTAAAGATTTGCGTTAATTCTTTTTCCGTAAGCATTGTTTTGGACCCAGAAATCAATAACTGCATTTACATAACAACCGGCATATAATTTTTCATCATCTGCAGTTAATGGAGTTTTGTCTCTGTCAATAACAGTTGGTCTTTTAGAATTAGAAGCTTTTAAACTCCAATTTCCTTCGAAATTATCTAATTGAGATTCATCACCATCTTTAATACAGTATTTATCTGATGGGACTTTAACTTTAGCTTCAGCAATTAATTTTGCTATTTGCTCGTCAATTTGTTTTTTCAAAGCTTCATCTTTTTTATCAATTAAAAGTGTTGCTTCATATTTACCTTCTTTACCGTCAAAAACAGATTTTTGAAATAAAGATGGAAAAGATAGTCTTGCATTTTTTATTACAATTTTAGTCATTTTATTTATAAATTAAATTAATAAAGGTTATATTGGCTAAACTCTTCAGACCAAGCTCGCCACTGCTTGATGACACAATTAAGTGTTTCGTTATTTATATTATATATGCTAAATTTTAAAAGTAAAATAAAATTTAGCATATATTAATAATCAAGAAGTGATTTTTCTCCCTCCTGCCTTCTCCTCGAATATATCATCAAGATCTAATCTAAAGCTTTTCATGTTTTTATGTAGTGGCATTTTATAGCCGTCAATTCCGTTCTTTCTTTCGTAAAACTTAAATTTAGCTCTATCAATCAAGCTTTGTTGCTCTTCGTTTATTTCAAAGTTTCTTCTTGCGTTGTAAAAGCTTATATATTGCGATATTCTAGTCATTTTTTAATATCTCTTTCCAGTTTTTTATGTTTTTATACTCTTTTCTAAACTCTTTTAAGTCTATGTTGTCCATAACAATATTTCCTTTTAGGTTCTTGACTGAATAAACTCTTTCATATGTTTTTCTAGTGTCGTTCCACTCTTCTAGCTTCTTTACTACATATCCTGACTCTTCATCGTCGATTTTTAATGTGAGATCTCTACTTAATATTACTTTCATAATTATTTTAATTTAAATTTTATCAAAATGGTCTATTGTTTTAGTAACTTCTTTTCTCTTGTCAGAAGCAAGCACTAATTGGAGTTTTCCTTCAGGCTTATAAGTAAGTTCTTCAACTTCATCTTTTTTAAGTTTCTTTCCTGCAGCAGTAATTCCAATTAATTTTTTCTCATAAGCATCTTCTCCTAACTTATTTTTTAATATTTCTTCTGCATTATCAACCCATTTTCTATTTGAACGGCCTTCAACAAGTTTATATCCTTCAAATTTTTCACCATCTAAGAGTTTATCGTAGACATGTTGTTCAACTGATTTTAAGAAGTCTTCAATAAGTTTTTTGTTGTCAAGAATAAGTTTTAGTTGTTCGTCATTAAGTTCATTAAACATAATATCTTTATTTAAATCTTCAAAACTTGATAAAATAGTATCTTCAGTATGCTTTTTAAGAGCAGGACAAGTAGCTTTAGCATTACACCATTTACATTGTTTTTCTCCTGGAATTCTTGGAGCATTAGGACTTAAAGCTTCATTTGCTTTCTTTGAGGCATATTCCCCGAATTTAAATAAATCATCTAAGGTTATTTCCCATGATGAATAGTTAAATATTCTAGGTTGAACTATATGAATTTTAAATGATTTAATAACATCTAAACATTTAAGTTCATTATAAAATCCAAGTGCATAAAGTTGGGCTTGTGTATTTTCTACAGCATCAACAGGAACACCTTGCCCATATTTTAAGTCAAATATGTGGCAAATTCCTGTATCATAATCAAGAATAGCCGCATCCATAGTCCCAAATCCATCTGGAACAATGTTAGAAAAGTCAACTCTATCTTCAGTATATAATTGGCTATTTTTTGTTTCATGAGCTAAGACATAGTCAATATATTCTTGAACAAACTTGGCCATTTCTTCTGTTACAACAGTAGATATTACTTTTTTATCTGATTCACATTTTATAGTTTCACCAATTCTATCTAATGGTGATTTATAGTCATTATTTAATGCACAAGAATTTATGTAATTTTTCAAACATATATCTGCTAACTCATGAGCTAAAGTTCCTTCTTCAGCATATACTGATTGTTTATTAGGAATTTTTGATTCAGCCTCAACTGATCCAGCACAATTTAACCATTTACTAGATCCTGAAGCTGATAATTTTGCGTGCTTTTTATCTTTACTGATAGAAGATAATCCGCCTGGATAATAGTTTTCGTTGTCTTTTAAATTTATCATTTTATTGTATATAATAATTAGTAGTATTAGGATTTTTTACTGAATCTATTATTTGTCTAAAAACTATTTCATAATTATTTGAATCAGGAAATTCGTAACTGTTCATTGATATTACAAACAATATACTAGTAAATAGTTTCATAATTATTTTGATTCAGGTTGTAATTCACTAATTTTGTTATAGCATTCTTCAATATTAGATTCATCTAAATCGGCAATTGAAGCGTCTGGGCCTGCTAAACTAGTAATTATTGATTTTATTTTAGATCTGTCTACGCCTGCAGCCATTTTTTCTTTTCCTAATTGTTTAACCATATCATTGGTTACTTTAGAATCTTCTTTTGATTTATTTATATTATATTGTAATTTTGCATTAGGAATTTCAACTTCTTTTTTTCTTTCTTCGATTATTTTAGCTATTTCTTTTCCTTCTTCCTCAGCGTCTTTAATTTCTTTTTCTAATTTAGTTTCAACCTTAACTGGGGTTGGTTCAGAAACTCTTATTTGGACTTTTTCCTTATTAGATTCTATTATAGCATTAGTTAAACCTTCTATTGATTCTCTAAGCTTTTTAATTTCATTTTCTATTGACATTTTATTATAAATTTTAAGTTAATAAACATTTTAACGATAGTCTTTCCTATCAGTCATTTACTATTATTTCTTGGACCTAAGCTCTAAATAAATTCTGTGTAACTTGTCCAGAATATTGTAAATTCAAACATTCTTTTCATCAATAAGTTTTTCAACTTCCGTTAATACTGAATACCAAAAGTCGCTTTCCTTAGAATGTTGGTTATTAAAACTAGCGATTCTACGGTTAACAATATCAATTGCTTTTTCTCCGTGTTCTTCAAATAACTTTTTAGCTTCTAATTCTACAGGTATTACTTTATCAACTATATAATTGTTGAAACCTTTATCATCATTAGTATATTCTTTATTCATAGTTTTAGCGTTAATAAATTATTGATTCTAATTTACGAACTTTGTCCATTTCTAATTCATATAAACTAGTTTGAACTTCAGCAAAAAACTGATTATTAGAATGTCTTATTTTAGTGCTGATTTTTTCAGCATTTTCAGTAAAAGTTTTAATCATATCTAACATTTGATCAGTTGTAAATTTAGATTTAATTTCTTTTATAGTCATTAAGTTTATAGATTTTTTAATTTTCATAGTTTTTATCATTTTAAGTTTATATTTATCTAATTGATTTGTTCAATTGATATATCTATTATATAAGGCTAAATTTTAAATGTAAACAAAAAATTTACATATTTTAAAATTTATTTTAGATATTGTTAAAAATGAACAATATTACCTAATTGTCCTCGTTCAATATTATCATATACCCTCATAATTAAAGTGTCTTGATCTTTAGAATCATATTCTTTAAAAAATTCATCAACTTTGTCAAAAACATAGCTCAATAATTCAAAACCTTATATTTTATCAAATGTAATTTTTTCTTCAATAACTTCAGTGCAACGTTTTATTCTTTTAAATATACATTCTTTTGGTAATTGACAAGAGCAACGTAAATTATCTAATTTAGTTTCAGATAACGGAGGATTATTAAAATTTTTCATAGTTAGGTTATTAAATTGTCTTGTTGATTAGTTTTAATAAAAAATTTCCAATCTTCAAAGAAATAAGGAATTTCTCTATTAGTCCATTTAGGAGGCTTAATATCGTTAAGCCATTTTTTAATTAATTGGCGTTTATAAGCATAAGGAGTTTTATATTGCTTATATTCAGTGCAATTAAAATCAAAATTCACATAAATTGAATTATACTTAACTTTTAAATATAAATTACGAGAAAATTTATCTCTATTAATTTTGTTTAAAAATATATCGTTAAGCTTAGTATAAGATAAGTGAGGTTTTTTATTAGGAAAACGATGTGATCTTTCTTTATTTAACAATTCCCAATAAGCATGAAGATAAAAGAAATTATTTAAACATCTTCTTGCCCATATAGAACAAGGGTGATTAACATGAGTATCTTTATATAATACTTCAGGATTATCATTATAAAATAATCTATAAGCCGTGCATAACATCTGAGCTGTTTCAAGTATCATTTTATTTAGACGTAAATCATCTAAATGTTGAGACGATATAAAAGGATCGTAATCTGTAATAAATATATTCATAGTTTTATCATTATATAGTTTTAGCGATTAATTCTTCTCTTTCGTCTTTAAGGAGATTTTGTTTAGCCTCTAAATCTTCGATTCTGATTTGATTCTTTTTGAATCCTTCATCATATAATTTAATAAGTTTTTCATCAATGTTTTTAATTTCTTGTCTTACTAAAGCAATTTTTTCATTTATATTTTTCATAATTTTATTATTTTAAGTTTATATTATCTAATTGATTCGCTCAATTGATAAATCAATTATAACGCCCTACTTTTTAAATGTAAACAATTATTTTACGTATTTTAAAATTTATTTTAGTTATTGAAAATTTGTGTTTACATTTAAAAAACTCTATTTTATAATTACTAAGTTGAGAGAATCAATTAGATAACACCTTAATTTTAAATATAAAATAAAAATGTCAAACAAAGAATTATTATCTTTAGAAGATATTCAGCGACTATTAAAAGACAAAAGGCTATATGTTGTGTCAAATGCAACTGGACTTAGCTTTCCTACTCTTAAGAAAATGGCTGATGGAAAAAAAGAAAACTTTACATATAAGACTATTAAAGCTATTTCTGACTATCTTAAAAAATAATTAATCAATATCAAGGAACGATGGTAAAAAACACAATTATAGATCAATATTTGTCTTCAGGTAAAAATTTAATGCCTTTAGATGGTAAAATACCTAGAACAGGTTGGAGAAATACAATTTATCCTAGAGACAAATTATTTAGTCATAATGACAATATTGGATGGCAAATATCTAATAAGGACCTTGTTATTGATATCGACCCTAGAAATGGTGGCGTAGAAAGTTTTAAGAAGTTAGAAAAACAGTTAAAAATAAAGTTAGATTATACAGTTAAAACTCCAAGAGGAGGGCATCATATTTATCTTAAAATTCCTGAAAACTATATCGGACTATCTTTTAAAAAGACGTTAAAAGAGTTTCCAGGTGTTGACTTCTTAACCGAAGGATCATATTGCCTAATTTGTGATTGTAAGACAAAAGACGGAAAATACATTTGGGTTGATGATTTATTCGGAGGTTTTGTTCAGTCAGATGCTCCTGAAGAGGTTTTAAAGCTAATAAGTTTTGAAAGTAATGTTACTATAACAGGAGAAGATTTAGGAGATTTTAATGGAATTGTTGGTGGAACATCATCAATGTGGCCTGAAGATAAAGTATTGATGATGCTTGATAAACTTGATCCATCTATGAAAAATGATGAATGGGTTAAGGTTGGAATGGCTTTACATGATTGGGATCCTATTAAAGGAAAAGAGTTATGGGAAGAATGGAGTCAATCAGGAGATAACTATGAAGAAGGCCAAACAGATAAGAGATGGAAAAGTTTTAAAATAGGCCACGGCGTAACTTTAGGGACTATTAGTTATATGGTAAAAGAAGTTGCTTATGATGAAGCATCAGAAAAGGTAAACGAGATAATAAAGAAGATTCAATATTCTAATGAAAAGCAAATAGAGTTCGAGTTATTTCCAAAGATAAGAAAGTTAGGTTTTTCTAAAATAGCATTAGAAAAAGTTGCTAAATCAATTCAAGATCGATTAAAAGAATTGACTAAAGCAAGAATGCCTATATCTGAAATAAGAAATGAAATTAGTTTTAACGGAGTAGTTTCAGGTGAATTTATAGAAGAAGGTGAAATTCCTGAATGGACTAAAGCGTGGGTTTATGTGAATAGTCATACTTGTTTTGCTAACTTAGAAACTCTTAGATTATTGAAAACAGAGGCATTTAATTTAAAGAATGGAAAATATGTGCCTGATTCAACAAACGGAAGCAAACAATCTGCAGCAAAATATGTAGCTGATAGAGGATTTATTGAAACCGTTGATATGATGGCATATTTACCTAATATAAATGAATCAATTGTAACGATTGATGATTTTAAAGTATTAAATAGTTTTAATAGTAAGACGGTTCCAAAGGCAGTTTCTGAATATACTGAAGACGGAATGAAAGCTATTGAACTCGTAAAAAAGCATATTAACTTTATTTGTGGAAATGATAAAAATAGTCACATATTTACCCAGTGGATTGCTCATCAGGTGCAGTTTCCAGGAAAACAGATTTTATGGTCACCTGTTATTCAATCTATTCAAGGTGTTGGTAAATCTTTTTTTGGTGAATTATTAAGATGTTGTTTAGGTGATCGCAATGTTGGAACAGTGTCTCCTACACAAGTTGTTTCAGATTTTAATGGCTGGGCAACAGGAGTAAGCGTTAATGTTCTTGAAGAATTAAGAGTAAAAGGACATAACCGCCATGACGCTGTTAATTCATTAAAACCTTTGGTTACGGATAGAATGATTCAAATAAACGACAAAGGTGTAAAACAATTCATGACTTATAATACTACTAATTATATATGTTTTACTAATTATAAGGATTCTATCCCTCTTGATAGTGATGATAGAAGATGGTGGGTTGTTTTTGTTCCTATAGATTCATTAGACGAAATGGCTCAGATAATAGGTGAAAGTGTAGTTACTTATTTTCCTAAGTTATTTAATGCCGTAAGGACTTATGGCTGTGAAATAAGAAAATGGTTATTAGAATATGAGTTAACAAAAGAGTTTTTAGCTATCAAACAAGCTCCTATGACTGAGGATAAAATGAGTATGATTGCTACTGAGGAATCGTCTTTAGAAGGATATGTTGAAGTTAAAGAGATGATCGAAAAAAGCAGCAAATATTATAATAAAAATGTAGTTTCATCTTCTGATTTATTTGATGATTTGATGTTTAAATATCCAGATATTGAAATAAATACTAGCAAAAGAAATCAAATTTTAAAAAAATTAGGTTTTACAGCTGTTTCTAAGCCGATAAAAATTGATGGTAAATCAAGAAGAATATGGTCTAAGAAAGGATATAGTAATGAAAAGATAAGAGAGTTATTAAAATAACTCTCTTATTATTAAGTATAATTATATTATTTCATAATTCTTTAATTGAACCCAGAGTTTAGCCGCTGTTGTTGCAAAATTATCGGCTATATCTTATTAAGTGTTTAATTTTATCTAATTGACTTTGTGTTAGTTCGATGGTTACTGTCTCTTCTGTTTTTTTTATGATCTCAATTTCTTGATCTAAGCATTTATGGAATGAATTTTCTCTTCTTCCTGAAATTAATTTACATTTCAAAGATTCATAAGCTATGCACAAAGCATAATATTCTATGTTGTGAGCGGTGATGTTGTCAGCTTCGATGTTGTCAGCTTTGATGTTGTCAGCTTTGATGTCGTAAGCTTCGATGTCGTAAGCGTTGATGTTGAAAGCGTTGATGTTGAAAGCGTTGATGTTGCAAGCTTCGATGCTACAAGGAATTTTGCAATCAAAAGTTATTTGTAAATCTTCATTTAAAACTATCGTATTTGATTCATCAGCTGTTGCGATTAAATTGTCTAGTTCTTTTTGATTTGTTATTTTCATAGTTTTTTTTTAATTTAAGTTAAAATTGTTGATTTTATTAATAGTTTTAGGTAACATATAATATTGCTTTATCTCATCATCAGATGCCTTTTCTAAAAATAAATCTATAGACATATATTGCTTAGCCTCTGGGTTTTGCTTAATAGCTTCTAATATTATTTTAGGAGTTTTATTAATCACATGTTGAAGCGATAACCCATTTTCTTTAACAGCTTTTAAGCACTCTTTTTCTGATTGATTAAATTCAAAGATTAAATTAGTCATAATTTTAGTTGTTGATTTTAGTTGTTGATTTTAGTTGTTGATTTTAAATTTTGAGGTAATGAATTCATATTCTAAAACTGTTTCCATTTTTTTAAATTCTTCTAAGTTTTTATATAACATTTCTTGATTATTATCATAAAATCCAGATTTATATAATAAACAATTTTCTGCGTCTTTTATTGTAGGGTTGCTTATAGAGTCTTCATAATCTTGGCAGGCAAATCCTGTGCCATATTTACTGTTAGGTTTATGTTGAGTTGAAAATTTAAATCCTTTATAAAAATCATATCCTACATAACCGATTCGATTATTTTTTTCAAAAAATGCGTAAGTCATTTCTGGAAATGATTGTGTAGGTTTAGATATTAATATTTTAAAATCATTATCTAAAAGTTGATTTAAATATTCCTTTAATTCATTATTATTTTTTTTAGTCATTTTATCGTTATATTTATATAATTAATTTATCAATTAGCCAATGTGGCCAATTGATAAATTAATTATATAATGGTAGATTTTAAATGTAAACAATTATTTTACATATTTTAAAATATATTTTACTTTTTTATTTTACCTTTTTTATTTTACTTTTTTTTATTTTATTCCTGCAAAATTCCAAGGTGAGGGCAAAAAATGGCTAAAAGGTTACAAGATAGCTAAAAGGTTACAAGATAGGTTACAAGTTTTAGGCATCTTGTAACCTTTTTTTATCGGCTCTGAGGGTATAGAATTGTTGACTTTCTTTATTATTATTTTATAAAAAGGTTACAAGTTACAAGATAAATAGAGATTAATATGAATGATAAATAAAAAAATATAAAATAAAAAAAATAAAATGGTTAAGGCTTATAAGGGAAAAACTCGTAACTTGTAACCTCATGGCGTGTTAGGCAAAGGGGGATTTACCTTGGTTTAGGTTACAAGTCTTGTAACTTATCTTGTAACCTCGTAACCTTCACTAATTTGGTAAATTCGTGTTGATTTTTATTGTTGATTTTTATTGTTGATTTTTATTGTTGATTTTTATTGTTGATTTTTATTGTTGATTTTTATTGTTGATTTTTATTGTTGATTTTTATATTTACTTTTGGAATTGTGCAATTAAAATTAGTTTTATATATTATTAATTTTAAATTATATTAAATAAAATGAATATTCATAAGAATTCTATTGAGCAAGGAATTAAAAATTTGAAGCCATTTAAGAAAGGAGAAGAAAGAGCAAAGAGGATAGGAGCTATGGGAGGAGAGGCATTAAGGGTTAATTCTAAAAAGAAAAAAGAGCTAAAAGAAAGATTTAAATTAGGCCTAGAAATTTTTACAGAATTGAAGGCCAGAGAATTAAAATTAAATGGAAATGAAGAGGCCGCAAAAATTGTAAAAGAGATTGGTTTAGAAACATTTACATTTTTGGATATACTCCAGGACGAGAAAAATAGCCCTCAGATCAAATTACAGGCGATCAATGATATACTGGACAGAGTGGAGGGAAAAGCTACCCAGAAAAGCGTTATAGACGCGTCTGTAAATGCTGAAAGAGAATTGTCTCCTAAAGAAATTGATTTAATTAAGAGACAATTAGAGAAAGAGGCCAAAAAATTAAAATGATTTAATTAATTTAAAATTGAAATATTTAGCCGCGTAATTTATATGCTTTTGAGTTGTTACGCTATAATATTTTGGTTGAATTAATGCATTAGGATCAATTTTTTCATCATAATAAGCAACTAAATTGCCATATGAATATATTTCTAGGCCTTTATCACCGTAAGTATATTTTAAATTTTGTTTATATTTGTCAAATGTTTTCATGATTTTATCGTTATATTTATATTGTTGATTTTAGTTGTTGATTTAGGATATTTATAATCCTAAATCATCGGCCTTATTTGCCATAAGCTCACATAATTCATATAGCATCGAGGTAAAATGGTTGGTATTTTTGTTGATTTTATTATAAATTTCTACAGGATCGCCTTTATAACTAGGCATTTCAAGAATAATTTTGTTATTTTCTAGCGAACTAGTGTTGCATTTGTATTTAAATGTGAATTTAGGATCAGATAGCACGATCGTATCAATATCTCGATCGTAGTATAAATTTTGTTGATTTTTTAATTTATATTCTAAGTTGTCTAATAAAAATTTTATATTATTTCTGGATAGATCTTTTAATTTATTTATATACATTTTATTTTTATATTTATATTGATTATATTATCGTTTTACCGATATATTTATTATAATATATTAAATTTTAACTGTAAACAGTTTATTTAATATATTATAAAATAAATTTTAGTTGTTGATTTTAGTTGTTGATTTGCGTTAGCAAAAATTCTAAATCTTCATTGTCTGTGGCATATTCGTTTTCTAAATATAATTTTATATCGCCGTAAGATCCTGATAATTTAATAATATTGCAATTAGGATTTTGCGTATTATCTTCGATGAACGTTGATTTTAAATTATATTTATTTAAATTATTAATAAATAATTTAAATTCTTCATCGCACATAGGTATAATATCTAATTCTATATTTTTAGTCATTTTATATTTATATTTATATTTATATTTATATTGTTGATTTTAAATCGTCCGCAGATTCTTTTAAAATTTTAACGTTATCTTGGAGATCGCCTAATTTTTTATCTAACTCGGCGAATTTATTATTTAATTCTTTTAAAAATTCTAACATTATATTTATATTTATATTTATATTTATATTTATATTTATATTTATAAATTAAAATAAAATTTAATTTATATAATTATTATAATATATTAAATTATAAATGTAAACAATTATTTTAAAATAAATAAAATAAATTTTAAAATATATAAAAAAAAGTGTGTACAGTTATAATTTAATATATTATAATAATTATATAAATTAAATAAAAATTAATTTATAAATATAAATATAAATATAAATACAATGTATATAAATAAAAATAATAAATAATATTATCCTGGCCGCGTATAATTATATTGCGCGGCTAAATTTTAAAACGATCGCGGTAATAATGATTCTTATGAATCGCGCTCTCTTCTCTAAAAGTATTCAATAATAAAATTTTCCAGAAAAAAATCCCAAAAAAATTTTCCAGAAAAAAATCCCAAAAAAATTTTCCAGAAAAAAATCCCAAAAAAATTTTCCAGAAAAAAATCCCAAAAAAATTTTCCGGAAACGGAATTCAAATAAAAATAGTCCCCGGGAAAATCCAGAAAAATTTTTCGATTTACTTTTTATATTATATAAATTATATTTTAAAAGATTATAATTTATATAAATAATAGATACATGCCAGAAATTTATAATCCTTCAACAATAGATTTTCTTGTAAGAGACAAATTAGAATGTTTTTACGAGCAATCGTTTGAAAAATTTGATGGAGGTGAAAAATATTTAGATAATTGGTATATAGGGCTGCTTTGTGAATATTTACAAGCATTTGCTAATGGAGAAATAAGAAAATTAAATATTAATATTCCTCCTAGGTTCGGTAAATCAGCATTATGTAATGTTGCATTTTCAATGTGGTATTTAGGGCTAAATCCTGAAAAAAGGATAATTTCTATATCTCACTCCGCATCATTATCGCAAAAATTACACTCTTTTGCAAGGGCGATATCAAATTCCTCTTGGTTCCATAGGGCTTTTCCTAAGTTCCATATTGATACTAAGTCAAGGACATTGAAAATAGATCAATCTGAGACTAAAAATACACAAAACGCTTTTGTTACTTCTAAAGGTGGTTTTAGATTAGCAACTTCAGCAATGGGTTCTATTACAGGTGAAGGTGCAAATATACTTATTTTTGATGATTTAATGGATCCAAGACAATCTATGTCGGTAGTAGAAAGCGAATCTATATTAGAATGGACTAAAACTACTGCGTTTTCAAGGTTTAATAATAGAAAAAAAGGCCAAATATTAAATATTCAACAAAGATTAGGTGCAACTGACTTTACAGCAACTTTTGTAGACGATTCCTGGGAAAATGTAATAATTCCAATAAAAGCTAGAAGATCTAAGATTTATTCTTTTAATAATTTTCTACATGTTAATAAAGCAGGATCGTATTTAGAGCCAAGGCGTTATGGAGATAAAGAATTAGAAGAAGATCGTTATTTAATGGGCACAAAAGCTTTAGAAGCTCAATTTTTTCAAAATCCTTATCCTGATGACGGTGAGATATTCCGTCGAGAATGGTTTAGATATTACCAGTTTTTGCCTAAGATGGATTATTTAGCAATTTATGCTGACACCGCGTCAAAAGAAGGCAGGAATAACGATTACACAGTGTTTATGTGCTGGGGGCTTTTAACTAAGAATCAAAGAAAATATGCTTATCTTATAGACGTGTTTAGAAATAAAATGACTACTCCTAAGCTTTTAAGAGCTGCTAAGGACTTTTGGTTAAAACATCAATCTAATGAGCATGATTCACCTTTAATAAAATTTGCTGTAGAGGATAAATCGTCAGGCATAGGCCTTATCCAATTGTTAGAGGATGAGACAAACATACCTGTGACTAAGCTTTATCCTGAAAAAGATAAAGTTGCAAGGGCAAATGATATTTTACCTAGAATGGAATCTCACCAAGTATTATTTCCAAAAGATGCTTCTTGGTTAGGAGCTTTAGAAAAAGAGCTATTAACTTTTTCTGCTAAGAAAGGTGCAAATAAAAAAGATCAGGTTGATACGTTAACTTATGCAATAAAAGATTTACTTTTTGATCCAGCTGATCAAAGATTAAAGCCTATGGATTATTCAGCTTTATTAAAAGAAACTTCAATTTTAAATAGACTATGACAAAGAAAAAATTAGTTAAAACTAATAACAATAAAACTTTACAATCAACAAATCATGATGGATATATTGATATTGCTAAAAAATTAGGAACTAAAACATCAGGTAATAATGGTTTTTCATTAACTTTAGCAGATGACAACTTATTTGCCGCATTGTATGTAGGAAATGGCCTTGTTAAAAAATATATCGACTTATTAGCAGATGATATGACAAGACAATGGATAACTATACCAGAGGATACTGAAGCAAATATTCTTAGTTATATGAAAAATCTTAAAACAAAATTTGAGATTAAGAAAGCTATAAAAGCAACAAAGTTGTTCGGAGGAGCTATTATATTTATGGTAATAGAAGACGGTTTAGAGCCTAATCAACCCGTGGATGTTAATAATATCAATTCAATTAAAAAATTAAAGTTTTTTAGTAGGAAAAATGTAGTAATTGATCAAACTAACTATTACGATGATCCTTTATCAGAAAAATATGGAGAGCCTGAATACTTTACTATTTATTCTGAAGGTGCAATCCCAAAAGTTGTTCATGAGTCAAGATGTTTAGTTTTTACAGGTGAATATTATCCTGCGGACGAACTAGGTCTACAACCAAACCACGAAAAGTTCTGGGGCATATCAATTTTACAATCTTTACATGAAATATTTGAAAATTATGGCCTTTCAT
>Ga0228644_1000127_pt1 | contig 26256 bp, 44 predicted proteins | sample 56DmetaG_FD_186020 | JGI IMG/M metagenome (GOLD analysis project Ga0228644, IMG submission 186020) | Seawater microbial communities from Monterey Bay, California, United States - 56D | ecosystem: Environmental > Aquatic > Marine > Coastal | place: USA: California | collected 2016-11-09
GATGCCGCAGATGCAATTCAACGTTATGGTAAACTATATACTCTCAAAAGTATTATAGATGCACGTATAAGTAACAACACTAAGATTAGTGTAAAAATGAGAATAGGATAAAATAAAAACATGAAAAATGATAAACCAATTATTCCACTACCAAAAGAACAACCCAAAATGCCTGCTCCCCCACCCCCTCCGATGCCGCCGGCACCACCCAAGCAACCAGGCGAGTATAGCAAAGATAATGGTATTCTTTTCATGGACAAGGAATTTAATCAAGACAACTGTATGCCTTTGGTAAAAATGATTATTGAATACAATCTTATGCCAAAAGACAAAGCACCAGAAACTATTCACTTGTATATCAATTCACCTGGTGGGTTTGTAGACAGTTGTATGCATCTAATTGATACAATCAAACAGTCACGTATTCCAGTTTATACATACGGTATGGGTTCTATTGCAAGTTGTGGAGTTATGTTGATGATGTCTGGTGTAAAAGGTCATCGTTATCTTACACAAAACACTGCGGTCATGTCACATGAGTTCTCAGGTGGAACAAAAGGACAATACCATGATATGGTAGAAAGCCGTAAGCATATGGACTGGACCAATGAAAAATTAATGGAACATTACATTAAATGTACAGGCAAAACGAAAGCATATATTCGTAAGAACTTGTTAGCACCTAAAACAGACCATTGGTTAACTCCAGAAGAAGCAATCAAGCACGGTATCGCTGACAAATTAATTACTACTTACTAACAGTTTTCTATTGACTATTGCAAATAAATTTGCTATTATAACAGTATTAACTGTAACATAAAGGTGAGGTCTATGAAGATTATAGCTGGTAACAGTAACAGAGATTTAGCGGAAAAGATTGCTGAACATTGTTTTACTGATATTGTCCCGTCTGATATTAAAACTTTTGCAGATGGAGAATGTAGTGTAGAATTTTTTGATAACATCAGAGGTGAAGATGTTTTCATCATACAAAGTACAAGTTCACCAGTAAATGATAATTTAATGGAAATGATGGTCATGATTGATGCGGCTAAACGTAGTTCAGCCAAACGTATCACTGCCGTTATTCCTTATTTTGGTTATGCAAGACAGGATCGTAAGAGTGCATCACGTACTCCTATTACTGCAAAACTTGTTGCTAATCTTATTACTAAATCAGGTGCAGATAGAATCTTAACAATGGATTTACATGCTGGACAAATTCAAGGCTTCTTTGATATACCCGTTGATGATTTAACAAGTAGATTAGTTTTTGCAAGAGATATCAAAAAACAACTTAATGTAGATGAAGAACCAATTGTATTTGTTTCTCCAGATGCTGGTGGTACAGTAAGAGCAAGAAAGTTTGCTGATATGTATCATGCCAATTATGCTATCGTTGATAAACGTAGACCAGAAGCCGGTAAAGCAGAAGTAATGAATTTAATTGGTGAAGTAAAAGGACAACATGCAATTCTTGTAGATGATATTGTTGATAGTGGTGGAACCCTTTGCAATGCGGCTCAGGCAATTTTAGATGCTGGCGCTCTGAGTGTACGAGCATATATTACACATGGTGTTCTAAGTGGTGAAGCATGTAAGAAAGTTGAAAAGAGTGTACTAGAAGAATTAGTTATCACAGACAGTATTGAATTTAGATGTCCTAGTGATTGTAAAAAGACAAGAACAGTTTCAATTTGTGGGTTGTTAGGTGAAGCAATCAGACGAGTTAATAATGAAGAAAGTGTTAGTAGTCTGTTTAAAGCGAAAGTACATTAGTATTATGAAAATTAAATTAGATTTAACTAAGATTAATAGTAGATTACACTGGACAACACTTTACAGTGAAAAACTATTATTAGCAGTAATTGGATTACTAACAATGCTTGCCGCAGGTATGGATATTTTTCATATGGTGAAAAACTTAAAAGTAGAACTAGGTGACTTGTTCTTACTTTTCATTTATGCAGAGATTGTTGGTATGGTAGGTGCATTCTATATCAGTAATAGAATACCTGTTACTTTACCTATCATCATTGCCATGACGGCACTTTGTAGATTAATTGTACTTCATTCGAAAGAAGCAGACCCGTGGATGCTTGTTGCAGAAGCAGGTGCTATTGCAGTATTGGCAGGAGCGGCATATCTTATGAGTTTAAAAGATAAACTTAGTTTAGAAAAAAAGTTTTTAAGAGAGAAGGATAAGGATTGACATTTACCATAAGAGAGAGTAGAATATAAGAATGTCCGATATAAAAGATTATAGTTCAGATTTACAAAAATTGTTTGTGCAATTTATGATATCAGATCCAGAGTTATACTCTAGGGTCCGTAGTATTGTAAAGCCTGGTTATTTTGATAGAAGTATAAGAAAAGTAGTTGATTTATTAGTTGACCATTCAGAAGAATATGCAACTATTCCTACTCCTGAAATTATTAAAGCACAAACAGGACAAGACATTGAGAAAGTAGACAATATTAGTCAACACACAGATTGGTTTATCGATGAGTTTGAAACATTCTGTAGACATAAATCAATAGAAAAAGCAATTATTGATAGTGCAGATTTGCTTGAAACAGGTAAGTATGGTGAAGTAGAACTTAGAATTAAAGAAGCAGTACAAACTGGACTAGCACGTTCATTAGGTACAGATTATTTTGAAGATCCTAGAGCAAGACTTGAAAAACTAAAAGATAACAATGGTCAGATTACGACTGGTTGGAAAGTACTAGACGATAAATTGTATGGCGGAATAAATCGTGGCGAGATTACAATCTTTGCAGGCGGATCTGGTGCAGGTAAATCTTTGTTCATGCAAAATATGAGTTTGAATTGGGCAGAAGCAGGATTAAACTGTGTATACTTTACACTTGAACTTTCAGAAGAATTATCAAGTATGCGTATGGATGCAATGCTTACAGATAGAAGTACAAAAAGAATTTTTAAAGAATTAGATGATGTTGAATTAGCAGTTAAAACTAAAGGTAAAAAGTCTGGCATGTTAAGAGTAAAGTATCTTCCATCAGGCTCTACAGTTAACGACTTGCGTTCTTATATTAAAGAATTACAAATACAAACTGGCAAACGAGTAGATTGCATGTGTATCGATTATCTTGATTTGTTAATGCCAGCAACTAAAAAAGTTTCGGCTGGAGATTTGTTTATTAAAGACAAATATGTAACAGAAGAAATTCGTAACTTTGCAATGGAAACTGAAAATGTCGTAGTAACTGCATCACAGTTAAACAGAAGTGCAGTTGAGGAAATTGAGTTTGACCATTCGCATATTGCTGGTGGTATCTCTAAAATTCAGACTGCGGACAATGTTATTGGTATTTTTACAAGTCAAGCAATGCGTGAACGTGGACAATATCAGTTACAATTACTAAAAACTCGTTCATCAAGTGGTGTAGGAAGTAAGATTAATCTGTTATTTGATAGAGATAGTTTGAAGATTACAGATGATAATTCAGAAGGTTTTGACGATGGTGATGGTACACAAACATCATCTACGTTAAATATCATGGATAATTTAAGAAAAAAGACTACAGTAGTCGCAGAAACCCAAGAAAAATCCGAAGAACAAACAGATGTTGCAAAAGACTTAAGAGCAATGTTGAAGACCAAAACACGTTCTCCTTTTGATGAAAACTGATAAATACAGTAGAACGGAGAAATACCAATGGATAAACCTAGAAAAAGTCTCTTTGAAGAACTAAATTCTTTAGCGTATTCTAATGAACGTGAAAGATTTGTAGAACAAAAAGGAGAAAATATCATTTCAGGTGCATTAAATCTTATTGAATTCATTAATCGTGAATTCGATGAAGATGACGCTTTAGATTTACAGAAACGACTTGTTAATAGCATTCGTTCTGGTGATATTCGAAAGTTTAAACGTGGTATAAACAGTGTTAAGGCTAAGAAGTAATGGATTTTGAGAAACAATTACAAAGATTAAAAGTACTATCTGGTATATATAAGCCATATCTTCCCGAGGAAACTCAGCAAGAGAATATATCTTATACTGGAACTGAAAAATCTAAACTACAAAAAAAGCACAATATACAACCTGGCACAGACGAATGGTTTAAGCTATGGTTTGCTAAGCCTCATTTAACCGGTGAAAGACCTCTTGGGGATAATAAATGAAAGTAAAAGATATTTTAGGTAAAGGCAGAGAACGTAGATTTAGAGGTCCAAGAAAACCACGTCTAAAACAAGTTGGCTTCCATAAAAAGATGAAAGGCTTGTTAGATGCAGATTTACAGGAAGAAGATAAGAACACACACTTAGACCACGCAGAAGAACTTGTGTTCATGCAAGGTTCTGAAGGTATAAAAAGAATAGTAGGTACATTTACTAAACTGTTAAGCACACTAGATGGTCAAGGTGGCGGTGATGCAATCACTACAAAATGGGACGGATCTCCGGCTGTATTTGCTGGAACAGACCCACAAGATGGTAAATTCTTTGTAGGCACAAAAGGTGTCTTTGCAAAAACACCAAAACTTAATAAATCTTCACAAGATATTGAAACAAATCATCCTGATACTACGAACAAAGGTGAAGAAGTAAGTAAAGCCGGATTGCGTAGTAAATTAAATTCATCTTTAGAACATTTAAAAGACTTAGGTATTGAAGGTGTATTACAAGGTGACTTGTTATTCACTAAAGGTGATTTGAAACAAGTTAATATTGAGGGCAAACCTCATATTGCATTCAAACCAAATACAATCACTTATGTTGTTCCTGCTGATAGTAAAACAGCCAAAGAAATGATGTCGGCTGATATTGGTATTGTGTTTCATACAAGCTACTCAGGTAATAGTATGGAAGAAATGAAAGCAACATTTGGGTTTGATAGTAGTAAATTAAGACCTTCAAAGAATGTTTGGTTTACTGATGCAAGAATTAAAGATGTAACAGGGCAAGTACAGTTATCTAAAGAGAACAGTGCTAAAATTCGTTCAGCAATTAAAGAATTAAGTTCAATGTCAGTAGATGCTAATACATTTAAAGCATTAAATCAAAAGATTGGTGGTATTGAATTAGTAAATGCTATTAAGGCACATGCTAATGCACCAATTCGTTCAGGACAGGCATTAGAACAAGATGCAAGTAAGTTTGCACAAGACTTTTTAACTTCACTAGAGTCAAAGTTTGATGATGCAGTAGCAAAATTAAAAACAGGACCAGAAGGTAAAGCAGGTCAGGCAAAATTATCGGCTAAATCAGCCGTTTCGGGAATTATAAATAACAATAAGACACAAATCGCTGATATGTATCGTGCATATCTAAAAACTGAGGCAGTTAAAATGATGTTTCAGAAAAAGATGAGAAATATAAAAGCGATTGATAGTTTTATTGAACAACCAGACGGATCATTTAAAGTAACAGATCCAGAAGGCTTTGTCATTGTTGACCATGTTGGTAGAGCAATGAAGATTGTAGATAGATTAGAGTTTAGTGCGGCAAATTTCGCACCGAGAGATTAGATGTTAAGTAAAAAATGTAAACTACACTTAGAAGAAGTCGGTGAAACACGTTGGGAACATTTTAAACATGCAATGTGGGTTTCGTGGCAACTAGAAAAGGCCGCATATGCGTGTTTTATACATGCGTTTGCTCCAAGATGGTTTTCAACATATGCAAGTGACAAATGTAATCAAGTATTACAATCAAGGAAAAAATAATGGAACAGTATAAAGGCAAATTACAATTAGTTAATACACTTACAGAAAGTAGATTATTCAGAACAAAGCAGAATATGAATAGTCTTAACGTTTCAGATGCAGGTGAACTTACGTTTGCTTATCTTATGCAGTTAAACATGATGAATAAAGATTATGAGTTTGCACCATTGGCAAAAGAATATGCTAATAGAACAATAGCATATAGAAACTTTGATTACTTTAGAACAAGTGGTACAGATTTATATGCTACACTACATCGTATGATGGGCAAAGGCATAGATTACACAGACCCAAGAGATAAAATTGCACACGGAAGAATTAATATAAAGAAACAAGACTTGTTGAGATATTTAGGACATATTGGTGCAGGTAAGTCAGATTCAGGGTTTGAACAAAGAATGTTATTAAGATTTCAACGTGACTTAAATGTACAAGATGGCATGTTGAAATCCATGAGAAGACTTATAGGTGATTGGGATAACTTAAATCAGAACCAAAAAGCACTAGTTACTACAAGAATGATGCAGTATACACGTGCAAAAGCAATGCGTAGTGAGTTGATGCCAGCGTTAAAATCGTTTCAAAAGCGTGGAAATTACATGTATAAAGACAAAAAATCAACAAAATCTGTAGTAAAAAGCATTTGGGACAAGCCAATCACTAAAGTAGCGGCATTTGGAGCCGCGGCCGTCGCCGCAAACAAGGCTGGTAAGTTTTTAGGTAAAACTTCTTACCAAAGTACGGATAGAAACAAGGGCAGGGATTTATCTCAGAGATATAAAAAGTCCTCGTAACGCCCGATTTTTTGCAAAAAATGATAAATAAAAGCATAGAGCAATATAAATATGCTCAGTTTTAATTTCATTTAGGAGAACTAAAATGGCAAAAGTACATGAATCATATGACGCAGGTCAGTTTTTAACAGGTAATTTAAATCACTTTACAGTTACAAAAACTGGTATGGCGGCAAGCGACATGAAAGCAATCGTAGAAGGTGCAGGAACACGTGCAACAGTAGTACTATTAGGTGCTATCGATGGTAACGATGTAAGAATCGCAGTAGAAAACAACGGCGCATGGGATGCCGCTGGTTTAGACGCGGCTCTAGGTGCTGACTTCTCAGTGGCTGATTTCGCATACTAATTTTTACCCCCCTGGACGTAAGTCCAACCCCACACTTTGCGTGTATTAAAAGGCTCACTTTATAGTGGGCCTTTTTTTTATTCTAAATACCTTTCATAGATAAATACATATATAATTAAAATATTGGAGAAAACAATATGGCAAAGATACATGGTGCCGCAAGTGCTGGAGAGACTTTAGGCGGTAATATAAATTTTTATACATTATACCTTAGTGGTTTAGATATCACTGCAACTGGTAGTGTAGCAGACCAAACACAACAAAACCTTGATGATGTTGTTAACTTAATTTCATTAGTTGCACAACCAATCATTATGAATAATCCAATCGCAGTTACACTTAATGGTCTAGCACCGTCGTTAACAGGCGCAGGATTTTTATTTAAGTTTGCAGTAGAGCATGGTAGAGTATTCGAAAGAAACGGAGATACTACTTCTGTTCTTAAAGAGTTGTTTGAAGGTATCACAATCGATGGTGTAACACTATCGCACCCAGCTAACATTGAATTTGTAATGTCTGACTTGTTGTAATAATTGAGTTTATCATGGATTGGGAAAAACTGATAGACGCAAGAGTACAAACAACAACATGGGACATGGATAAAGAAGTATCCAAAGATGTTATTGAAGAAATAATGTCAGAGGTACATAAACGTTCTGCCTCAAAACAAAACTTAGTTCGATATAATATACATATATTTGATTGGTCAGATACAGAATTTAGAAATCATTTCAATGAATTTTGTATCAGAGAACCATACAAAATACCAGTAGAATATAACACCCAGGTTCTAGCACCCTATTTGATAATTTTTACAAGAAGAAATGTATACTGGAATAGAGAAGGTGATCCTTCAAAATTAGGACATCCTGATACAGATTTTGAAACACAAGTTTATAATACACATTTTACGAGTTCTATGGAAACAGGGATAGCATCAGCTAATATAATTCTATCAGCAAAAGCAAAAGGATTGGACACAGGTTATTGTCAGTGTTTTAACTGGAATTATGAACATGTTAATGCTATCAAAGAAAAGCTAGAAGTAGATAATATCAAAGATATTTACTTGTCATTAGGTCTTGGATACGGTTCATCGTTAAAAAGAACACTTAATTTACATAAAAATCAATGGGTCAATACGTTTGCTCATGTTGGAAAGATGTGGGATATAGAACGCAAACCAGATAAAGATGAGTATATTAAATTTAGATAGCATATAAAATTTCTGATTATAAATGATAAATACAATCAACGGGACCAGACTTCCCAAGTAGGAGTATATTATGCCAGAAATAGATACAAAACTAGCAGAATTAGAAACAGAGAGTTTAGAAACTCATGTTGCAGTTGCACATGAACGTTTTAAGAACTTAGACACAAGTATCAATAGACTAGAAGGTCTTATTGAAAAAAATGCCGCTGAAACAAAAGAAGGCTTATCTGAACTTAAAAAAATTATTGTTTGGGCTAGTTCTACATTGTTTGCAACAATGCTTTTAGCGTTGTTAACTTCTGTATTTGGAGGCTTAAATTAATGCAGTTGTCCGAAGTATATGATGATGTATTTGAAGCAAAACTTGTTTATGCTCGTAAGGGCAAACAAATTGTGCGTAAATATCGTTGTGGTAGCGGAAGATTAAAAGGTAAAACAGTTTCTAATCCAAGTAATTGTTTTAAACCAGTTGATATTAAAAAAAGATTTACTCTTGCTAGAACAAAAGCAAAAATGGGTGCAAGACTGGCACGTAAGTCAAAAATGACAAGACGTATGAACCCAGCCAGTAAAAGATTAAAAAGTTTGAACAGAAGATGAGGGTAGTAACATGGAACTAAAGAAAGATATTATGAATTCAATGAACGAAGATATTTCTGATAAGATTGCTGACATAGCCGACTTAGTTGGTGAAAAAGAAGAAGTTGTTAGAGATAGATTAAAAACTTTGAACTTCCGTGATTACATTGAACTATCAAAAGCAGTTAAAGAAGTAGAGATGGAAAGAGCAAGAGAGATATTAGGTCTTGGTCTTGAAGAAACAAAGTATTACTATGATGGTAAAGTATCTCTTATATCTCCAGAAGAATTTAAAAAAATTCATAAAGATTTTAAAAATGACACACCAGGCGAAGAACGTATGGTCATTCTAGACCCTGAGTCAGGTGCCACAGTTTCAGTACCAGTTAAATTTATGAATGAAGAAACAGATGAAGTAAACGAAGACGAAAAACAAATAGCAAAAGATATTAACGATTATGTTCAAGACCACAAAAAACATTTTGATGCATATCCAATGGATGTAGAAGTTGATGATAAAGTTTACAACTATGATGAATACTGGAAAATACTAGATAAGTATTATCCAGTGAATGAATATAATCAAGGCGGAACAATGTCTCCAGGCGAGATGAGAGCATCTCAAGGACAAGCACAAGCACAGTCACAAGGTGCCACTAATCCTCAAAACAAAACTAAAAAAGCACAGGCGATGATGCGTTTAGGTAAAAAGAATTTAGGGGGTGCAACTGCACAACAAGCCGCAGATGCACTTGACAAAGCTGGACAAGGAAAGACACTAACACCAATTCAACGTAAAGCAATGGCGCAACAGGCGGCATCAGTTGATGCGTTAGCACAGGATCCAAAGACAGCAACACAGTTTAGAAACTTGTTAAACAAATTGAATAATAAGGGGTAATAGATGAGATTAACAGAAGTTTTAGGCGGAATTTATGTAATGATTACTGAGGAAGAAAACGACTTAGTTGTTAAATACTTCTCAGAAAATGAATATGTAAATGAAATTCAACTATCAGAAAGAGAACAAGTAGTTGCTGATAGATTGACACACAAAGGTGTTCTTATGCCTACCCTAAGAGGCTATAGAACGGTATAACGGAGGACATTATGACGGGACCAACAAGACAAGACGTAGGTGCAATGGCAAACATACTCAAAGCAATGAGCGGAGATAAGAGTGGTTTGCGTGAATCTGCAAAATCGTCTAACACACAGGGAGGGGAAATTGATATTACACCTGGAGTAAAACAGGCAGATGTCAAAGCGATGGAAAACATCATGCGAAATTTTGTTAGTGCAACAACAAATGTTGCCAAGAAAGTTTCAACTACACTGAATGAAGCTACTAAAAAAACCGAAAAAGGGGTTGATGTAGGTATATATTCAGTTATTAAAACAGAAGACGGTGCATATGACGTACTAGATAGTAGAACAAAAGATACATTGTTTGAGGGTCTACGTTTATATAAATGTGCATATGTCATCGTTAAGCATCTAAACGAAGGCAAAAAGATTAATTCAGATGAGATTACTAAGATGATTTCAGCTAATGCAGTCTTTGAAAGATACTATTGTGATGCTCTACAATTCAAATATACATATAAAGTAGCTAAAAAACGTGGTGATTATGGCAAAATGGATATAGCAGAAGCTAGATTCAGCAGATCCAAGGTAGAGGCTGAAAAAGCAAAAGACCGAATCTACGATATATTTGAAGCTACAGAATCTAAAAATACACGAATTTAATTCAAAAAGATAAATACATAATATAACTATTATGTAAATGGGGCAAATACCATGAGAAGTACAAACTTTTTTAAAACAGATACTATATCAGTATCATCACGTTTAAATGACTATCTAAAGTCAAATTTCGGCTATGCAGTTGAAGGTGACATGGATTCATTGCGTGAGGCTAAAGCAAACTTAGAAGCGAAAAAGCGTAATATGACTCCTGACTATCAAAGTAAGGATTATGTTGAAACTATGCTTATGCTAGAAACTGTCAAATCTTTGCTAAAAGTTCACGGTGAACAAGAATTAGCAGAAGGTGGCAAACACAAGTATGTTTCAGACGCACAACGTAAAGCAGTTCATGCCAAGAAAGCCGAAGAAACAAAGGAACCAAAGATGAAAAAACAAGAATCAAAAATCGAAGAAAAAGCAGTCGAGGCTCCACAAAATTTAGAAGAATCACTTTTAGACCAGTTAAATAAACTATTAGAAGGTGATGCGGCAGAGGCTGAAATCACAATGGCGGCACGTGGTATCGTAGATGAACTACAAGACGTTGTTGAAAAATTAGGAAAAATTCAAAACGACCAATTAGGTCCACTAGCAGATGAAATGGCTTACACACATGGACCAGAACAATCAGAGGCATTTAAATCTTCTGTTGATTCAGCAATTTCTAGTTTACTAGATTCTGCACGTTCAACTAAAGATGCAGTTAACAATGCGGCTCTAGTTCTTTCAGGTGAAGCACCGGCAGGTGATATGGAACCAGCAACAGCAGAAGTTGGCGGTGACATGCAAGACGATATGGAAGATGATATCGCGGCAGACCTAGGCGGCGATGAAGCATCAGCTGGTGAAGTTGATGAACCACTTGGCCGTTCGAAAAGAGACTAATTATGAAGGTTGCTAGTCTTTTAAATGAAGACAAGAACTATCAAGCACAACTACGTAATGATTTAAATGCGTATCTTGTTCGCTTGAAAGCAAACGATATTGGTTCCGTAGGCACCGATATGATGGTTGACGAATTGACTAAAATGGGTTACAGCGTAACACCAGAGAGTTTAGTTGATATGTTAGCCAATAGCAAATACATAAGCAAAGTTACTGTAGACACTATTGACTTAAAAGGCGCCCCACCTAGTCAAGGTCAAGATGCAGATAAAGACAGAGAGAAGATTAGTAAACTAGCAGTGAAAACTGCACAGAAGAGGATAAAATAATGCCATTAATTGTAAAAGGTAACACCAACATCGTATCTAAACAAGATGCTCAAAAAAAGGCCGTTGATACATCAGAAAAAGCAAAAGAAAATGGCCTAGAAAAATTATCAGATTCACAAAAAGAAATTCGTCAAGAAATTCTAAACGCTAAAAGACACCGTGAATTTATGCTTAGAGTTCAAAAAGACAAAGCAAAATCTAAAGAACATCAGAAACAAGTTGAAAAAGTTTTAGCAACACCAGAGGTTGTAGTAGAAGCAAGAGCAGAAAAAGCCAAAGTTATCGAAGCAACAAAATCTGTATCTTTAGGTGAAAGACCAGTGTTCGAAGCAATGACTAAAAAAGAATTAGACATTTGGGCAGAAGAAAACTTAGGTATGGCACTAGACCGTAGAAAAACTAAGTCTGCAATGATTGAAGAAATCCAAAAGAATCTCTAATTAACTATTGCAATCTATAACAAAGTGTAGTATACTATTACTATGCTAAAAGAACGATACAATTACCAACCCTTAGAACGAGTCAGTATAGAAGGAAGTAGACACTATCAAACTCCTAATGGCGAACCATTGCCAAGTGTCACAACTGTACTAGACGCACTAAAAGACAAAACAGCATTATATGAATGGAGAAAAAGAGTAGGCGATGAAGAAGCAAATCGCATTACTAAATTAGCCACTGGTATAGGTACTCAAGTACACTTACATGTCGAGAAGTATATACTTGAAGAAAATAGACCAGGTGGTTCTAATCTCATTCATCAAATGGCAAAAGAATTATCAGACATTATTATTGACAAGGGTCTCTCAAATGTAGATGAAGTTTGGGGTACAGAAGTTCCTCTGTATTATCCCGGATTATATGCAGGCACGACAGATTGTGTCGGAGTATGGAAAGGCAAACCTGCTATCATCGACTTTAAGACTACTCGCAAACCAAAAAAACGTGAATGGATTGATGATTACTTTTTACAAGGTGCCGCTTATTCTGCCGCACATAATGAAATACATGGAACAGATATTAAGACTATTGTAATTATGATGATTGGTTGGGATGCCGAAGCAGACAATTTAGGCAATTATCAAGAATTTGTTGTAGAAAACGATGAGTTTGACAAGTATAGTCTTGCGTGGGCAGGCAAGGTTCAAGAGTATTTTGATAAATACATGTAAGTAATTAGGAGTTTTAGATGTCCACAACCAATGTTAAAATCTTATTAAGACGTGGCTTGAGAAAAGATATCAGTCATGATACCCTTGTACCTGGAGAAATGGGCTTTACAGTAGATACGAACCAATTATATATTGGTATTGAAAATGCTATTGACGAAGTTCAGTTTGATCCATTTGCGAATGCACAAGCGACAATTCAATCTTGGTTGAATAGTGTTGATAACCCAGAACCTGGATTAATAGTTGACGAAGATTTAATTATCAGAGATGTTCAAGATATTGATAAATTGTTATCTAAAATGCATTACTTTGAACAAGTGATAGTTTTTGACTCAGTTGAAACATTTACAGCAGGCGAAACTCTATATCAATATGTAATAGAAGATGAAACAGAAACATTTACATCAATCGCGGATCAGACAGATTTTACAATTAATAAAGATTTAACTCCAAAAACTCTTTGGAGTGTATCAACAGTAAAAGTTGACGGTACGGTCATCCCCCAACAAGAAACAGATGCACAAGGCATCACAACTGACAACTATACAGTGACAGGACAGGTTGTTAAATTCAGCAACGATGGATCTGTTGCGTTAACAGGTGGTGAGACAGTTGATATAAATCTAATTAAACACTCAATATATACACAGGGTGAAATACTATTATCTTATACTGATCCAGTAGCAGGAACAACTACAACAACAGTAAAAGTATCTGAACCATCGTTAGACCCTTATTCTAATCCATATATGAATGGATTTTATAAAGAAACAGTAGCAAATGAAGATGATTATTATTTCTCTACGCAATCTACTGGAACAGTCGAACCTACAAAAGCTACAACTATTTCAGTTGCAAGTGAGTTCTTAGGTGGATTATACGGTAGGTCAAGAAAAAATACAGAAGTTGTAACTGAAAACTCTTTCAATAATATGTTTGCTGACCAGCATCTTGTTTCACAAACCGCCGCATCAGGATTACGTTCAAGTCTATTCAAAAAAGAATTAAAGCAAAGAATACACGGCCCTGATAAGTTAGAGTTTGGTCTTGAATATAAGATATTAGATGTTGGTACAAATACTGATGCCCAAGAAAATTGGAATACAGTAGCAGGAACAACACGTAGCCCTGATAAGTTAGAGCCTGGTATTGAATATACGATATTCGATGTTGGTACAAATACTGATGCCCAAGCAAATTGGAATACAGTAGCAGGAACAACTGGCGTAACATATTCAGTAGGTGATACTTTCACTACTCCAACAAGCAACTTTACATCAGTAACGGAAGAAACAGGCCATGGGTCTGCTGGTGTAACATATACAGTAGGTGATACTTTCACTTCTGCTGGCCAAGTAGCGATGGAAACAGGACAAGGTTCTGCACTTACAATTCAAGGCACATTTATGTCATGGGATAAAAATATATGTACTTCATTCTTTATTGATTATTCTTTAGTTCAAACAAAGAATACAAGTAAGTTTGTACGTGTAGGATCAATTAAAGTAATTAATGGTGTTCCACAGGGTATTAATGATATTAAACTTACAGATGATAATACAGAAATTTGGCAAGATTTAAATTCAGATAATATTGCTGATGTTGATGAATTTTCTAATATAGAATTTACTGCAAAAATCGAAGGTAATAATATTAAATTTATGTATGAACAAGAAGTTGATTGGGAAACTGAGATAAGCTATACCATTAAAAGATGGACAATGTAAATGCGTGACAAAGCTACTTTGCTTTATGAGTGGCGACAACTTAGACTAGAACTACAAAAAGAATTCTCTCAAAAGCAATTACAAAATATAATGGACTGGTTTTCAAACTTAAAACCGGCAGTCCACGGATTCAATTACGATGATATGCATACTTGGCCTGATATATGGGAATATATCAATGAAGGCTGGTATACTCATAGTGGAAATGGACTAGCATCTTACTACACTATAGATTTTGCTTACCCAGAAAAAGATGTTCAGTTATGGTTAGTACATGACATGTTACATGGTGATATGTATTTGGTCACATATGTGGACGGATATATATTAAACAGGTCAGATGGTAAAGTATGCAATTACGAAGAAAATAAGAAAGACTTGCATATAATGGAAAAATTTGATAAGATGAAGATTATTTCCACGCTTAAGGAACGGAAATAAATACATATATAATTAACGATATAAATACGGGAAGAAGAATGTTACAAAGTAAAAAAAGATACGATAAAGACGATATTGTTACACTTGTGTTAACAGGTGGACAAGAATTATTAGGTAAGTTTGTAGAAGAAAGTGGAGATTATTTTATTGTCAAAAAACCACTAACACTAGTATTTGGTCAGCAAATTTCATTTCAACCATTTACTGTTACTGGAGATAGCGATGGCGATGTTGTTTTACACCGTGATAAAATAGTTTCAGTTTTACAAACAAACAAAGAAACAAAAAAAGCATATACCGCCGCAACAAGTGGTATTATTGCACCAGAGAAACAAGGATTGATTACGTAATGCCTTTAACTGCTAGAACTACAGATAGTACAACTGCACACTCACCCTGTGCTCCTGGACAATGTAGTGCAGGCTCAAATAATGTTTTTATAAACGGTTTGCCTGCATTCAGAGTTACAGATAAAGATACACCACATGGTGTCCCACCTTTTTGTGTACCTCATGTTACACCATTGTCACAAGGATCACCAAATGTTTTCGTTAATGGATTACCATTAGGCAGACTAGGTGATGCATTTAGTTGTGGTATCAAAGTTGCTAGTGGTTCACCAAATGTAATCACAAACGGATAAGACAATGGCAAGTGAAGCAGAACTAGAACGATTATATCAGGAGTTCGTATTAAGAGGCGGAGGAGCATTTACTCTTTCAAATGTTAATACCACGCCTGCACAATATTATAACACTGTTTCAGGAAACACTCTTAATCCCTCACAACAAGCATTTTTACAGGCACAACAAGAACAGTTCAATAGACAATCTGCTTTATCAACTATATCAAGTGAGATAGCTGGTAATAATTTTTCTAATCCTTATACTACACGTGCAGATTCAAGTATAGGACTAATACAAAGTTTTGCAAATAATCCAACTTTAAATAATGTGGCGGCACTTGCTTCCGCATTTAGTTCATTTAGTGCGGCAGATAAAGGCTTAATATTTGCTGGTGTACTTGCGGCAACAGGTGTAGATTTAGAAAATCTTATTAAAATAGGTACTATAGCAGGTCTAGGAATTGCCATGTTTAATAGTTTGAAAAATCATACTGCAGGACAAATGGGCAATTTACCTCAGACGTTATCAGATGCAAGTTCACTTGCAGGAATGAATGCACAATTTGGAGAACAAAAAGACAGTTGTTCATTTTTTAATGAAATATTAGGAATTTTAAGTGGTGCATTTGATGGCACAATGGACTTTATTGACAAAGCGTTTGATAAGTTAGGATCTTTTTTAAATCAATCAGGATTAGGTGGGGTAATAGACCAAATTACAAATGCGATTAGTGGTGCTGGAGGTATCATAGGTGATGTTATTAATGGAATTACAGGCGTAATAAATTCTGTATCCAATGTAATAGGTGATATCTTAGGAGAAATTGGTGGGTTAGTAGGAAAAGTAATAAACGCAGTAGCAGACATTACAAATCAAATCGCAAATGAGGCAACAAAATTATTAAATCTAGCGGCAGAGTTGGCAAGCAAAGCATTAGCACTAGCAATGGCGGCCGCGGCATTAGACCCATGTCAGATGGCAGTTATTCTTAATACTGGTAGTCAGGATATGAAAAATGCAGTAAATCAATTAAATACACCATTAAGTCAAGCATCAGATATACCTACACAAGTAGATACAAGAGCGGACGCAGATACAGTTATAAAGACTATGGATCAAGCAAAACAAGAAGCATCACAATCACCTGGTGTTCCACAGTCTCCATTTACAAATACAGGAAAAACTCATCAACCTTTAGATGCATATCTGCACAATTTGTTTACAGAGATTACAGGAATATTTGGAGATACATTCGAAGCAGTAAAAAATGCAGTTGGTGGAACTGCAATTACTCCATTATCAAAAACTGGTTCTACTATATCTTCTTCAAATGCTCCACCGACGCAAACACCCACAACTATATCAAGTGATGCATGGAAGTTATGGCAATCTACATATTCAAATCAATTACTAGGATTAAAACGAGATATAAAATCTCTTAAAATAACAATAACAGATGCAATTACAAATAAAACTTTCTCTACAGAAGGACTTAAAAAACAAGCTGTGATATTAGCAGACCAATTGGCAACAAATGAAACTTTGGTTAACCAAGAATTAAAAAGAGCAAATTCTCAACTTGTTTACAAATCAGAAGGCAATAAGTTCAGAATACAAACTAGGGAAGATGAAAAGATGGCATTATATAATTCTACAGTTAGCCCATCAACAGATAGACTAATTAAAAGAGTAACAAAAGAACTTTCTTCAACCAGAGTACAATGGAATTCTATAGACCAAAACGTTAGATAAAGGAATAGAACAATGATAGGTATCTTTGGTGATAGTTATGCATACGAACACGATACATCTATTGCACATGGGTGGCCTACACATTTATCTAAAATATATAATGAAGAATTTGAAAACCATAGTCTCTATGGATCCTCTTTGGCTTATTCGCATAAGCAGTTTAAAAAACAAGATGTAAAAAAATATTCAAAAATTGTTTTCGTATGCACAGAGCCTGGCAGACAGATGCTAGTAGATGATGAAGATAATTATCAATTACATTTTAGTGGTACGGCTGAAAGGTCTATAAACTTAAATAAACAAGACCAATATCAAAAATTTAAACAAAAAGATAGAAACACAAATGTAAAAATATTATACGAAATGGAAAATGTTCTTGCAACATATCCTAATACATGGGATTTTGTAAAAGATTTATTAATAGACCATGTTAATAATTCTCATTCAAATGTATTAATATTATCAATACGTGATTTGTTTTTATTAACTCAGTTAGACATACATCATGGCTGGAAGCCATACCCACCTAGAAATAATTGTGTAGAGAGTTTAGAATTAGGAAGGGAATGCCATATTAGCCAAAAACAAAATATCGAGTTAGCAGGATATATTAAAAGATATTTTGAAGATGGATTTGACATACACAGTACTTTTAAAAACGTAGAAAAATATTATACAAAAGCTAAAACATTTGAAGAAGCAGGATTTAGAAACATATGAACAGAGTTTGGTTATTTGGAGAAACATCTGATTTTTCTAAGACGTTGTTACAAGCAGTACGAATGGAAACACAGGATGTACAAACATTTGGAAGGAGAAATATCTCTTATAATACGCATCCTAAAGAACAAATATCCATACAATACCCACCTGATAAAATTATTGTAAACCTTCAGGTTAGTGCAGATAAGACTTCTGATAATTATGATCCTATTGAAAGATGGAAAGATGCTATTTGTGTTATAGAGTTTATTGCAAGTCTCTTTGAAATGCTTGAAAAAGAAGGCAAAGAAGTCACAATTATATATATTACAAGTTCAGTGACTATATCAGAAACTATGCATGAAAAAGAGTTTTACAAGTGGAGAGATTATATTGCTGTTAGACATATACAACAAGCTATTTGGTCTGCATATGATAGAAGGCATCTTAAGGTATTGGCCATTAGTCCATCCAGATTAGAGAATCACAATAAACAAGAATATGCTGAAAGAATAGTAAAGATACTTTACAATCCTCCTGAAAGAAGAAAATGTATATTAGATTTGAGTGGTGCAGGTGAATGGCGTCCACTTTATGTAATAGATAACATACATTACAGTACTCATATTGCAGATGTTCGGTTCGGAATTGATAAATAGATATATGCGTATTGAAGAAATTATAAAATCAGTAGAAGAAGGCGTCAACGACCCTCATATATTTAAAGCCGTTTTTATGGCAGGCGGACCTGGTTCCGGAAAGTCTTTTGTGGCTAAAAAAATGTTGAGAGGAACAGGGTTAAAGATGGTAAACTCAGATGAAGTTTTTGAACTTATCATGAATAAAGATAATTTACCTTTAGACCCTGATAGTATTGCAAGTCCAGACGGGCAAGCAAGACGAGATAATGCAAAAGTTTTAACAAAGAAACGTGAAAGTATCTATATAGAAGGAAGATTAGGACTAGTAATTGACGGTACTGGTAAAGATGTAATGAAGATAGGCAAAACACAAGAACGTCTTCAACAGATGGGTTATGAAACAATGATGCTATTTGTAAACACAAGTTTAGAAGTAGCACAACAAAGAAACACAAAAAGAGACAGAAGTATTCCTTCAGATATGGTAACGAACATGTGGAAACAAGTTCAAGATAATATTATGAAATTTCAGCAAATGTTTGGTGCTCCAAACTTCTTTGTAGTTGATAACTCAGGCGGATTAGAAGATCCTGCAAGAAAAGAAAACTTTGATAAAGTTGAAAAAGCGATTGATAAGTTTTTAATCTCCCCACCAAGCAAACGTCAAGCAAAATCTTGGATCGCTTCCAATAAAAAAGGTTGACTTTCACTAACGAATATTGTATCATAGTACAAATACATAGGTGAAAAAGTGACATTACAAAAACAATTCGAACAATTTAGAAAACCATTTGATTTAGAAAAAATCAAAGAAACCCACGTACATTATTGTACACCATGTTATGGTGGTCAGATTACAGAACCATTCTTTCGTTCTTGGTCTAAAGCACATATGACTTTTACAAAGTATGATATTCCTTATTCAGTAACAACATCAGCAAATGAATCTCTTGTTTCAAGAGCAAGATGTCATATGGTTGCTTATATGATGGCTAATCCAAAAGCGACACATCTAATGTTTATTGATGCTGATATCAACTTTGATTGTAAAGATATTTTACATATGATACAACATGATAAAGATATTATCGTAGGAGCATATCCAAAGAAGGATTTAGATTGGCGTGAACTTGAAAGAAAAATCAAGCAAGGAAAAAATAGGACAGTTGATGAACTAAAAGCACTTGGCTCAAAATATGCATTAAACTTTGACTGGTACATCAATGAAGAAACTGGCGGTAGAGAAATTCAAAATAAAGATGGGTTGATTAAACTTAAAGATGCCGCAACAGGATTTATGCTTATTAAAAGAGAAGCAATCTTAAAAATGATTGATGCATATCCTGAGTTATATTTTAATAATGATTTAGACTTACCAGAAGAAGAAGCCAAGTGGACGTATCTTTTGTTTGATGTAATGCATGAAAAAGAAACAAAAAGATATCTTTCAGAAGATTATGCATTTTGTCGTAGATGGCAAAAACTAGGCGGTGAAGTTTGGTTAGATCCGCTAGTTGAATTGGATCATGTTGGGCATTTCACATTTAATGGTGACATTAAGAAGTTGTTTCTTACAACAAATGATCCTAATGCACCATCAAACAATGAACTTGAAAATTTTGATATAGACTAGTTTCCGTTAATAAAATCTAGTTCTTCATCTGTGTAAGGCCACATAGTTTATTTCCTCTTTTCGTTTACCCTTTTTATCGAGGATGCCTCTAGCGACATCATCTGAAATTAGAATAGTACTCGCTATCAAAACAGCGAAAACTCTAATGAACTAGGCTCTCTCCTGGTCACCACACATCAAGCGTTTTGCTTGTTGATGATAACCCTGTCTTGCTAGTTCACTTGCCGCTCTCATACGACCAATATGTTCAAACCATACTACTAATCTATTAAACATTACACCCACCCTTTTAAATTCTTGTTCATTAAAACTCGTTGTCTACGTTCTAAGTCTTGCAAATCATGTGATTTTGCAAGGTAATCATACTCTTGTTGTGCCTGTGTTCTAGGTCTTATTGCATTCCATACTTTCTTTATCAACTTAATCATTAATTTTTACCTTTCGTTGGAAACATCTTTCCATTGATATATGTAGTCTTTGGTCCAACACCTGTTTGGATCATTGTTTGATAGGCATATTCCCAATCGTTCTTGTACTCTGTTTTGGCCCATGTCTCAAATTCTTTTTCCCTGCGCCCAGGATTGGTCGCAAAGACATTGATAAGGCCGCTGAAAAAATTCAACGTCATTTTACGTTCTCCGTATTAAATAAATTTTTGTTATGCTTGAGGACAGCAATACCCTGAGTCTTTTCTCAGTGTCACAGGTCTTTCCCAGTCGCCAATACAAAAAAGGACTTTTTGTATCACTTTTATTTATATAAATATAACAGAAAAAACCAAAGAAATACAGTGTTTTTACGACATTCCCGATATGTCCAAATTGCAAGGCTACTTGCATAGCTCCATATCATTACTGCATAGTAAAAAGCTATTGCTTTTCGGTATCAAATATGTTATTATAGACATATCAAATACATCAAGGAGATAATATGTCAACTGTACTATGTGCAAAATTAAATAAAGAGTTACCGGCATTGGATAAGGCACCATTTCCGGGTCCTGCAGGACAAGAGATTTTAGAAAAAGTATCTGCACAGGCATGGAATGATTGGATGAACTTTCAAACTATTTTGATAAATGAGAATAGATTAAATCTTATGGACCAAAACGCTAGAGAATTTTTAGCAGATGCACGAAATAAATATTTCTTTGAACCCGGAGAACTGGATCTACCAGAACAATTTGTAGATCCTAGTATACCAAAGTTAGGATAGTCAATGTTGAAAATAAAAAGCGTGAGTGAATATTATCCAGTCTGGGAGTTGTCAGGGTTTGAAACTTCCAAATTGAATATAACTTTTCCTGAAAAACGGGAAAAAGAATCATTGCTTCCAATTAATAAAAAAAGAATTCCAGTACCGTTACCAAAAGAGGAAACTGATTTTTCTAAAAAATGGCAAAATTCAACTTCAAAGATAACAGAATATTTGCGTAGTGATAAATGTTTTAAAGATTGTCCAGAAGTTAGAGGAATGTGGCCTAATGGATTCCATAGATTAACATGGGACGAACCATATAAGTGTGTTAGTATTATAAAAGATTCAGCAGGGTTTTTTATGCATCCTCATATTGATAACAGAGAAGTTATTGGTGTTTTAATTGTAAATCTACATGATAACCCAAAGGGAACTGGAACAAAGTTTTTGAATAATCCATATGAAGAAAGAGAAGAAGTAGTATGGTATGAAGGTCCAACTAAAAAAGACACTGGTGTGTTCTTTTTAAACAACTGGAATACATGGCACAAAATTGAAAATGATACAGGTAATACAAGATATATTGCATATGAAACATTACATGTAAGTCAAATGTTGAGAAAATAATGGAGTTACACACTAAAATACATATTGAAGGTCATAGTTTAAATGCAAATGGTACTTTAAAAGGTGCTAGTGTATTTGACTATGCAGATGTTAGTGCATTCTCTATTATTAATGATAGGTTTACACGATTTCATGAAAGCATAGGGGTAGTGACAAGTAGTGCGGAATGTAAATTTATATCTCCTATATTTGGGTATGGATTTATTGAGTGCTATGCAGAAATCACTGATTGTACTCCTGCAAGAATAACAGTAAAAACTTTGATTAAATACAGAGAAAGAAAAGGGTTAGAATGGGAAGATGCATTTGAAGGCACTTTCTATTTTACATGTATTGACAAACAGACAAGAAAAGTGTATAAACTATCGAAAGAGGAAATGGATGAAATTAAAAAGTAAGGTTCTAGTTACTGGCGGAGCAGGATATATCGGCACAGAGTTAGTATCGCAATTATTGAATTCGGGATATCAAGTTACTGTATTAGACAAGAAAGAAAATCCATTTGATGAAAAAGTAAAATATATACAAGGTGAATTACAAAATCCTGCTCGTTGTGTTATGGCGTGTGCAGGTCAAGAATTTGTTATTCATCTTGCGGCAAAACCTCGTATACCAGAAAGTTTCATAAACCCAGATGAATATTTTGATAACAATGTCACAGGGACAAGGAACATATTAACAGCCGCAAGTGCAGTTGGTATTAGAAAGTTTGTATTTGCAAGTAGTAGTTCTATATATGGAAACAGCCCAACTCCTCATAAACCTTATAACAAACCTGATCCACTAAATTATTATGCAATGACTAAATTGTTTGGTGAGCATCTTTGTAGACAATATAAAAATATGTTTAGTCTAAATTATAATATATTACGTTTCTTTACAGTTTATTCAGAAAATCAGCCTAACTCAAATACTGGAGGATTGATGATTGGTAAATTTGCCAGATTGGCTAAAGAAGGTAAACCATTAACAGTACATGGTGACGGAGAGTATAAAAGAGATTATATACATGTAACAGATGTAGCAAAGGCTTGTATAGCATCAATAGAGTCACGTGTAAAGAATGAAATATTCAATGTTGGTACAGGTACTAATATATCTGTCAATGATGTTGTAAAAATTATTAAAGAATTTAAACCAGATGTACAAGTAACAAATGAAGGAAATCCTAGAGGATATGCTAAAGATACACTAGCGGACATAAGTAAAGCAAAGAAACTATTAGGTTGGACACCAGAAATTAATCAAGCAGAAGGAATAAGACAAACATACAAGGAGATATTTAATGAACAAACAGATTGAGCCTATCAGAGAAAAGTTAGATGAAAAGATTAAACAACTTAACTCTAGTAGAGTATTCAAAAAAGTTACACCTAAATATGATTTATCATGGTATGTAAAATGGGTTGCTTCTGTATTGATATTAATAGCAACTTGCGCCAGAGCAACTGGAACTATACCACAAGTTGATTTATGGTTTGGCTTATTCGGGACATTAGGTTGGTTCTGGGTGGGAATGTTATGGCACGATAGAGCATTAATAATGTTAAATGGAGTACTTGTAACTTTAATTTTTATGGGACTTTTAAAGTTTTACTTTGTGTAGGAAGGATGAAATGAAATACGAACTTATAGCAGAAGATGATCCAAAATTAAAAGAAGTGTGTAACCCACATACTATAACTGATAAGACACAAGAATTAGTTTATGATATGATAGTTACTATGCAAGAATACGACGGTATCGGTTTGGCGGCACCACAAGTTGGTGTAATGGAAAGAATATTTGTAATAGGCCACAGAGATACTGGATTTGTTGTCTGTATAAATCCAAGTTGGGAAGCAACTGAGGACGCAGAAGAAGAAAGTTTCAAAGAAGGATGTTTGAGTTTTCCATTGCTTGAAATGGATGTTAGAAGATATAATAAAGTACATTGCACATTTACAAATCTCAAAGGTGAAACTCAAACTAGATTATTCACAGGTGTTTGGGCTCAAGCAATCCAACATGAAAGTGACCATTTAGAAGGTATCACATTTGACGAAAGAGTATCAGAAAGTAGATTGAGTAGAGCAAAAGCATTACGTAGAGAAAAAGTAAAAAGAATAAAAAATAGAGACAAAGGATAATGAATTTCTCTGAATACACATTATTAAGTGTAGGGGATAGTTTTGCATTTGGTCAAGGTACTATAGAACATTATCATGTTAAGAACGGATTGGGTTCAGATAAAGTTGATAGTATAAGACAAGAATGGAAGACTCAATGTAACTCTCATTCTTATGTTAAGCATATAGAAACTAAACTAGGATTTAAACGTTCTGTTAATTTAGCAGTGCCCGGTGGAACTGATGAGTTATCTTTAATAAATGCAGAAATATGGTTAAATAAAAATCCGAAAGAAAAAGCATTCCTGCTTTTTAGTATGACAGATCCTCAAAGACAGATATTTTTTGATAAAGAAAAAGACACAGACTTTCTTAATACATTCAAATATACTAGCAATAATAATTTAGATTATTATTATGATGTTTTGAATAATGATATAAGTCTAACTTTTAAAAGCTATCAATTAAGAAAAGCACTAAAAAGGTTTATTGATAGTAATAATTTAAAATATTATATATTTTCGCCTCGTGACAATATGGATTTTAGAATAGTAAAAAGAATATCATACTGGAATTCTAGTATTAAAGAAGGTGTAGACCATTGGAATAAACTAGGCATAACAGAAGATTTTCTTCAATGGATGCATAATATTGAAGATGAAAAGACATTAGGAGACAATTATCTGACAATTAAGAGATTATCTGATATAACAAAAGAAAAAACAATCTTTACGTGGTTAAAAAGTATATGTAATCCCTTGTCTTCTTATGATAGTATACACTATGATATAGATGCTCATAATAAGATTGCTGAACTAATATCCACACAAATTCAACAAAATAACGCATAAATATATACAGGGTCGAATAAATCTTCCCTGAAAGGAGAATACTATGATTAAATGGATTAAGAATAGAAGTAAAGAAAGAACAACTTGGGACGGTGCAGTATGTGTTGCATTAGGTCTTATGATTTTATTTATGGCACCATTGGCAAAAATAGCGGCAGGTATTGCCATTGCTTGGGGAGCCTGGACTATCTGGAAATCAGAGTAAGCACTAACTAAGGGAATGACACCCTGATGACTGACGAATTCAGGAAAGAAGCATATAGACTCTTTTGGCTTGTTAAAGGCCATTTAGGGTGTCATACATGGTCAGATGAAGAAGTTATCAAAATGGAAGATAGCTATTTCAGAAGGCTGTGGAAAGATGGATGCAACGGAGCTCCATTATATGAATATGAACAAGGATTCGAAGAAGCATATGAGGCGTTAACGTGGAAGAAAATCGAACACCAAGATTAATTCTTTTATCTGAGTTTTTAGACCAGAGTAAAAGAAAAGAAGATGAAATAACTTTCTACGAGAAAGAATTAAAAAAGATAGAAGAAAAACTCTACTGGTTACGTAGAGAAAAAGATTTAACTGAAACAATTATAAATATAATATCACAAGAAAAAGTAGTGGACATTAGGGAAGAAATGGAAAAGAAAATGCTATCAGATAGGATAAAAGAGTAATGGATTTATTTTTATTTTATCTTGCAGTTAGTGTAATCGTTACCTCAGGTCTCATTATATATTTCAGAGAACATTTAAGAAAACAGATTGGCTGGTACTTATTAGGTATGTTGACCTTTATGGTCGTTACAAATTTTAGCGAGTACTGGTGGATGATGTTTTTCAGTTTAGTAGTCTTTCTTCAAGTTCCACCATTTAGTGTTGAAGAAAAACTACTTACAAAGGCCGCTAATTCGGACAATCGGTTCAAGAGGTGGCAAAGGCGAAAGGGCAAGTTTGTACAATTTTTAGTATATATTTTATGTATGATACTACTGAGTGCGTTTGTTACTTGGCTTTCAGGAGATGGAAATATCCATTTTATTTTAATAGGATAACTATTGACTCTCAATACAACCTATGCTATAATACCAAATGTTATGCACGATTCGTGTGTAGCATTGATTAAAAACTAAGGAGGATGTTATGAAAACATCAATTATTGGACTGCTAGTCGCGGTCTTTTTTTCT
>Ga0228644_1000129_pt1 | contig 26110 bp, 24 predicted proteins | sample 56DmetaG_FD_186020 | JGI IMG/M metagenome (GOLD analysis project Ga0228644, IMG submission 186020) | Seawater microbial communities from Monterey Bay, California, United States - 56D | ecosystem: Environmental > Aquatic > Marine > Coastal | place: USA: California | collected 2016-11-09
CACTACAATTTATTCTTTATCGTCTGCTATTAGAGCTGTCTTTATTTCCATAGCTTTGGGATATTTTTTCTATGTCTTTAGGGTTGCTCTCTGATGCTCTCTTTAAGCACTTCCTTTTTTGATACCGCTCTTAAGCTTAGCCCTTAAGCTGCTTCCTGGTGCCACTCTGGGGCACTCTGGGGCACTCTGGTATAGCTCCGTTAGTTCTACACATTTTCCATATGCTCCCGCATGACGTCTAAGGCATAGCCTAAGCCGTAGTTGGCAGCGACCATACTACACTGTGCCCATCCACCGAGGTTTAAGCACGACTTTTAAGCGTTAGATCGCTAGTCTCGCTATAGGTATTTTGCAAGCCTATTCATAAATGATGACTTTGATCGATGCTTGGAGTTTTTATAACCATTGAACACCCAATCAAGCGGCGTCCAGAAAACTATGGCGTAATAGATGATCACTGACCCAAGAATTCCTGATGAGAAGCCAAGTAGAGTGACGAGCCAGTCATTGACGCCCAGATTCATTAAGGTCCCACTGACGCTAATCACGAACATTAAATGGAATACGTAAATTGGATATGAAAGCTTTATCAGCCAGTTGAGAGTTGGGCCGCCCGATGAGATTTGCTGCATAGCAACGCCCATTATCGAAAGTACAAGCAACAACGCTGCACTGCCAGAGAGTCCATTGGCAATCCACATCTCAAATACGCTTGAGAAGACGAAAGGTTCATCCTTCATACCACCCCATCCCAGCAAGCCAATCGGTACCAAACTCACTATTATCAAGATGGGCAGCCAAAAGCGTTTCTGTTGTAACTGCCCGAGGAAACGCGCACTCTTTTGTATCTGTAATCCAATCAAAAAGAACGAAGCCATGAATAACATTGAACCAAGTTTCACTTCACCGAATGTGGTTGGAATATCTCCCAAGATACCGCCTGTAGGCTTGTTGAGTGGAGAAAGTAATATCAATATTGGCAGCCACAAAACGAAAATGCGGGAAAAGCTCAGCTCATAATCAGTGATAAATTTAAAGGCCTTTGGCGCAATGCGCTTAAGCAACAACAGGACGCCATAAAATATCAACAAATAATACAGGAACCACAAATGGTCTAAACGCAATGTGAATGGAACATCATATAGGAGCCATGAAATAAGCTCAGGTAGTTTGAAGATATCATTGGTCCCTTCAGCTATTTCTGGAATTACGGCCCATAAAAGCAAGATAGGGACACCAAGTCTAATCAACCTATTTAAAGCGTAGTTGCCGACATCTCTCTTCTGTATGCTGAGGGCGGTAAAAAACCCTGCCAAAAGCATAAATAGCGGCATGCGCCATGTATGGATCCAAATAAAGATGATGGAGCCACCAAGCCTTGGTTCAGAGCCATCAAATGGCTCCAGGAAGAGCATTAGGACATGCAATAGTACGCCCATCAAAAGTGCAAAAGCACGTAAGAAATCGAGACTGTGTAAGCGATCGGTCATAGCCAAATATTTTAACATTCAAACCGTAATTCGAAAACCCTCGGAACTTTTTAGTGTTAAAGGTTTACCAAATCCGTTTCGTATACTCTCTCATGACATCTAGGGCATAGCCTGAGCCATAGTTGGCAGCGACTGTGTTTGAACCATGCCCTAGGATGGCCGTGGAGATAGCTTCCGGGCAGCCTGTGTTCCTCAGCTTGTCCTTCATGCGATGGCGTAGTGAATGCATGGTGAGCTTCTTATCTGTGATTATGGTTCTGAGGCGCTTCATGAGCATGGCTGAGCAGTTATCCCCTCCACGCTCCTTTGCGTATTGAGGAAAGAGAGGTGCCTCAGGATCTTTACCTTGGGATACTTCCTCGAGCGCCTTGATAGCCTCTTGCGAAAGTGGCACAGAGCGCTGCGAGTTATTGGTCTTTAGCGTTCTCCAGGGGGTAGGGGATATGCGAAGACATCCGTTGTCAGTGTCACAGTCTTTGACCCTCAGGCCCGCTATCTATGATACTCTACATCCCGTATCTCTCAGACAAACAAACAGCGCCCAGGCTGTTGTATCATTCGAGTAAGCTGGCTCTAAATGAACGATTTGAGTGTCACTCAGCGGTAGCCTATCTAGCTTACTTGCACCCGCACCTTTAATGCGAAGGTTGGTAAAGACATTGGGGATGTTGAGGCTGTGCTCCACGATTGCATGGTTAATAGCCGTTCTCACAACCCCCAGCATTCTAACAGCGCTATTGGCAGACACACGGCTTAATAGGTAATCCCTTAGATCATTGGCATCTTGCCTGCTGATATCACTAAGCGAGACATACTTAAGCTTTTGCTTACCGTAGATGTGCTGCATGTCTTTGCGCAGCCTTTCAACCCGCTGCGTGATTTCCTTTTCTGCTTTGGGTGTATCTGACTTATAGGCAACGTAGTCTTTAAGTACCGTCTCAAGCGTTATGACCTCTTGTTTTAACTTGCCTGAGTAAACCTGTTCTACAATCTCTGAAGGTAGCTTTTGCTTATGTAGAGCCTTACCCAACTCATTAAGCGCATCCTCAATCTCAGAATACTCAGGTACGGCATTGGCCAACACCATATCGGCCACCTCATCGCCAAGCGCACCCCTAATAATCTCAATACTGCGATCTCGTGCAGATTTCTCTTTTTCACCTTTTAGCAGTGCTTCGATTCGAGCATGTACCAAGGGCAGGTTTTGCATGGCTTCTTTGTAGCTATCCCCAAGCTGGCGATAGAGCGTTGCTTTCCCAATCAGGGCTCTAAGATGCAAAGGAACGTTGCGTTTATATCGAAAGCTGCCATTGGCACGGCGAAATACATAGCGTGGGAGTTTAAGCGGCATATCATCACTCATAGCTGTTAGCTTTGAGACTTAGCTGCCCAGTTGCAAGTAAAACCGGTGGTTTAACGCTGACTATTTAGCGAACAGTTTCGACAAACTGGTCCTGTAAGCGGTCCCAAAAGTGGTCCACTTCAAATCTATACCACTGTTTTTGCTTATTTTATTGTAAATTCTACTAGAATTTTGGTGCCCAGGAGAGGACTCGAACCTCCACGTCCATACAGACACTAGCACCTGAAGCTAGCGCGTCTACCAATTCCGCCACCTGGGCAAACACCACCGTTGTGCGTGTAGCTATAGCAATTTGTGGAGTCAACGCGTTTCTCCGGGGTTTCCTCACATATTTGCATCTTGCTCAGAGGCGATAGCCAGAGTATTCACCCTCGCAAAGAACAATCTTTGGAGAAGCCTATGTCGCAATTGGTAACCATCTTTGGGGGCTCGGGGTTTGTCGGGCGCTATATTGCACGTCGTATGGCAAAACAAGGATGGCGCGTCAGGGTTGCTGTGCGGCGCCCGAATGAGGCGCTCTTCGTCAAATCATACGGAGCGGTCGGGCAAGTCGAACCTGTTTTTTGCAATATCCGCGACGATGGCAGCGTGACAGCCGCTTTGGAAAACGCCGATGCCGCAGTGAACTGTGTCGGAACGTTTGACCGCTTGGGAAGAAATAATTTTAAAGCAGTTCAGGAAGACGGCGCCGCGCGTATTGCCAGACTTTCGGCGGCAAACGGTGTGCAAAGCTTGGTGCATATCTCATCCCTGGCCAGTGCAAGCCTTTCAGAAAGTGAGTACGCGCAAAGCAAGCGCGCCGGCGAAGAGGCCGTATTGAGACATATGCCACAGGCCTATATTTTTAGGCCCTCTGTTGTTTTTGGACCTGAAGATCAGTTTTTCAATCGCTTTGCCTCAATGGCCCAAACAGGGCCTATTTTGCCCTTTGCCGGAGCGGCAACACGCTTCCAACCGGTTTATGTGGATGATATTGCCCAAGCCGTTGAAATCGCGCTGACGCGGGAAACACCTGCCGGGACTTATGAGCTAGGCGGGCCAGAGATCATTGATTTTGCGGGTTTGATGACGCGTATGTTAGCGGTGATTGAGCGTCGCCGCCTTTTGGTGAATATTCCATTTTTCATGGCGCGGCCGATGGCGGCCGGGTTCGATTTTTTAGAAACGGTCACGCTTAGGCTTTTCAAAAACGGGATCTTAACGCGGGATCAACTGAAAGATTTAACGGTTGATAATATTGTCTCTGAAACCGCTAAAGGGTTTTCGGATATAGACATTGAACCCACATCCCTTGAGGCGATTTTACCGGAATATCTGTGGTGTTATCGCCCCTCTGGCCAATATGCGGCCATTAAGTCTTCCGCAAAAAATTTAAACCAATAATTATAATTCCCCAATTCGCGCGGGCCGGCCAGAGCCTGCGTTGCCGCAAGGCTGAAAAGCTGAAAGGCCTTCTTGACGGGGGCCATATTCAATTTGAAGCGGCCGCTTTCGCCTTTCCTAACCACACTTGTTGCGTTAGAAACCGCCTAACTAAGATCGCAAGTCGTTTAGACGGGGTAAGGAGCTTAAATTATGGGTTATAAAGTTGCTGTTGTTGGCGCCACGGGCAATGTTGGCCGAGAAATTCTGAATATCTTGGCAGAACGGCATTTTCCAATTGATAAAATCGTTGCGCTTGCCAGCAGACGCTCCTTGGGTACCGAATTGAGTTTTGGCGATGAGATTTTATCAACCAAAGATTTAGAACAATTTGACTTTTCTGGCTGGGATATCGCACTTTTTGCTGTGGGCTCTGAAGCCACGAAACTGCATGCGCCGCGCGCGGCCAAGGCCGGCTGCGTTGTGATTGATAACAGCTCGTTATATCGGTATGATCCCGACGTCCCGTTGATCGTACCGGAGGTAAACGCGGATGCAATCTTTGGATATTCTAAGAAAAATATAATCGCCAACCCCAATTGCTCAACCGCGCAAATGGTGGTTGCGCTCAAACCGCTTCATGATCGTGCCACCATCAAGCGCGTAGTGGTTAGCACCTACCAATCAGTGTCGGGCAGCGGCAAAGACGCGATTGACGAGCTGTGGAACCAAACCAAAGGTATGTATGTGCCGGGCCAGGAAGTGGCCCCAAAAGTCTATCCAAAACAAATCGCCTTTAACGTCATTCCTCATATTGATGTGTTTATGGAAGATGGCACCACCAAAGAAGAATGGAAAATGGTTGCCGAAACCAAGAAGATTATTGATCCGAAAATCAAAGTCACCGCAACATGTGTGCGGGTTCCGGTGTTTGTGGGGCATTCCGAAGCGATTAATATCGAATTTGAAGAGTTCTTGGACGAGGATGAGGCCCGTGACATCCTGCGCGAAGCGCCTGGCTTGATGGTGATCGATAAGCGCGAGGATGGAGGTTATGTCTCACCGGTAGAATGCGTTGGTGATTTCGCAACATTTGTCAGCCGCATCCGGCAGGATAGCACCTTAGAGAATGGGTTGAACCTATGGTGCGTGTCGGACAATCTGCGCAAAGGCGCGGCCCTGAATGCCGTTCAAATCGCCGAAGTGTTAGGCCAGCGCGTGCTCCAAAAAGCCTGATCCCAAAATATCCGCGCTTTTGGATAGTTTCAGATTATCGCAAAATACGCGTTTTGCAAACGTCTTACCCTTAAGTATTATCAAATTGATAAAGAGACCCATCAGAATATGGAGATCGTCTAAAGTAGTTAAAACTTATCCGAATGTTTATATGTGATGGCATCTGCAGTTTGCTATATAATAGCGTATGAGAATTTTAGGGCTCGAAGTGCATGTTGGCCGATAAAGAGAACACAGAGAAGATCGATAATTTAATTGCACAATCACTGCGCGCACTGGCCACACCGAAAATTACGAGTGATGACGTTAAACGTCGATTTTCGCAGGATATTCAAAACGCAAATATTGCGATCTTGCGGCTGAAACAATCGCAAAACGATAACGCAGCGTGAGCCGTTTGCCTCTTAAGCATGCAGAAAAGATCAAAGTCCTTCTTCGCGTTCGCGCGCGGAAGTGCGTTTTTTGCTCAATTTTATTCTAAAAAGCTTAGACAGGCTTAAACCTTTGTGATGCAGGATCAAAGGCTTCTAAACTGCCCTCGCCAATATCAGTCCATAAGCCGTGTAAGGACAACGAACCATCCTGAACCGCCTTTTCTACAAAAGGAAAAGTCATCAAATTGGTCAAAGATGTCAGTACCGCCTGCTTTTCCAAATCTTGAGCTATTTCTTCCTCGGAGGAATAATCTTTGATCGCCTCATATCCTGGCCGCAAAATATCCATCCAACGCCCAACAAAACTGGTTTTCTCTTCAAGCTGCGGTGCATGGCCCCGGCACATATCCAAGCATCCTTTTACACCGCCGCAATTTGAATGGCCCAGAATGATCAATTGCGAGACATTGAGCGCGGTGACCGCGTATTCGACGGCAGCGCTGGTTCCGTGTTGCGACCCATCCGGGCTATAAGGCGGCACTAGATTTGCAATATTTCGATGAATAAAAAACTCACCTTGCTCTGCGCCAAAGATAGATGTGGCATGCACCCGCGAGTCACAACAGGAAATTATCATGGCTCTTGGGCGCTGGCCCTCAGTGGCCAATCGCTTATACCAAGCCTGGTTTTGGGAAAAGCCCGTCGCGAACCACCCGTGATAGCGTTGAATGAGATAGGCGGGAAGCGGTTTGACAAAATCCATAAGCGGCGGCCTTTCTTTACAAAGATAAACGCATCTACGCAGCAGCGATAACAGAGGCGAAGACAATCTGCCATATCTGTTCTTTTACCACGGTCATTGTTAATATCAGACGGTGTTAAAATATTTCAACCCCTGCCCGCTTCATCTTATTTGAATTGCGACCGCGGCGGGAAAGACTAAGCGCGCGTTCTGCGCCAAACCGAAGGATACGCGCGTTATGACGCTCGAGTTTATATCAGAAGATCACGCTTCTATTCCCGTTCTGTTATGCAACAGTGACACTGTTAAAGAGGTGGTGGCGCGCCTAGCGGCGCCTGCCCAGCGCTGGATTGCCCAGCAGGGGTTTACCGGCGGCTTTGGCGAAGCCGTGCTGTGCCCAACTGCGAGCGGCGAAGCAGAACTTGCAATTTTGGGGCTGGGTGACACGCAAAGCCGAGCGCGCAATCGCTTTATATTGGCCGCCGCCGCTGCAAAATTGCCAAGCGGTGTCTATAAGCTGCCTGACCCCTTGCCTTTGGAGAACGCTGAATATGAAGTTTTAGGCTGGTTGCTTTTAGGCTACGCGTTTGACCGATATCGCTCAACCTCACGGGCGCTTCCCCGTTTAATCGCACCGTCCGGTATGGATGCGCGGCATATTGAAAGCTTGGCAAAATCTGAGGCTCTGTGCCGTGATCTGATCAATACGCCCGCATCTGATATGGGCCCCGCCGAGATTGAGGTGGCAGCCCGTCAGCTGGCGGCGCAATATCACGGAACTTCGGATGTGATCATCGGCGAGGCTTTGATCGATCAGAATTTCCCTATGATCCATGCAGTTGGGCGGGCTTCGCCGAACCCGCCGCGCTTAATCGACCTTGGCTTTGGGACGACGGGGCCAAAACTGACGCTGGTGGGCAAAGGCGTGTGCTTTGATACAGGAGGGCTGAACTTAAAGCCCGGATCCTCGATGGGGTTGATGAAAAAGGATATGGGCGGCGCAGCCCATGCGTTGGCTTTGGCGCAGTTAATTTTGGATTTAAATTTACCCCTGCAGTTGCGGGTATTGATCCCGGCGGTTGAAAACGCGGTTTCCGGGGCATCTTTTAGGCCGCAGGATATTTTGATCTCGCGCAAAGGGCTTAGCGTTGAAATTAACAATACAGATGCAGAAGGAAGATTGGTGCTTGGCGATGCTCTTAGCTATGCCAGTGAAGACCAGCCGGATTTAATTGTTTCACTGGCAACGCTGACGGGTGCCGCGCGGGTGGCGCTGGGCCCGCAGCTGGCACCCTTTTACACCAACCAAGATGCAACTTCCGAGATCTTGATGCAGGCGGGTAAAAACAGCCTTGATCCGCTATGGCGGCTGCCGTTCTGGGAGGGCTATGAGCCGATGATCGAACCTGGCATTGCGGATCTAGACAATGCGCCGGCAGGCGGGTTTGCAGGCTCGATTACGGCGGCCCTTTTCTTAAGGCGTTTTGTTGCAGAGGCCGATAAATACATACATTTCGATATTTACGGTTGGGCGCCAAAGGCCGCCGCAGGCATCACGAAGGGGGGAACATCGCAAGGCATCCGTGCGCTGGCCTCGGCTTTGCCGAAACTTCTTTCGCTATGAGGGATCCCAGACTTTTAGCCTGCAATGGCCGCGTGGCCGCGCTTGAGCTACAAGGCAAGGTGCAAGCCGAGCGATTTGTTGAAGGCTGGCCACAACAGGTTGCCGGTGGCCTTAGCAATTTATGCAACGCCCCTGCGGGCGCGCTGCAGCGGCAACTCTATCCCGGAGAACAAGTAACCGTCTATGACGAGCACGCGGGCTGGAGTTTTGTAAAAGCCCATGCGCATGGTTATGTTGGATATATAAAATCACAGCAACTTCAGCCTTCAAGCCAAGCGCCAAGCACCCATTATATCTCAGTGCCAATTAGCCATTCTTACAGGCAGTGTGATATGAAGTCGGGCACCACAGCGCTTTTGGTGATGGGGAGTCAACTCCAAAACCTAAAAGAAGAGATTGGCTTTATAAAAACCCAGTTCGGCTGGGTGCCCAAGCAGCATGTTAAGGCGTTAACCAATCCGCCGTCAGACCCGGTGGCCGTTGCGGAACAATTGTTGGGCGTTCCCTATCTTTGGGGGGGCGACAGCGCATTGGGAATTGATTGCTCGGGCCTTGTTCGATTGAGTCACATGATTTGCGCGCATAACTGCCCGGCTGACAGTGATTTACAACAGCGCGCGTTGGGGGCCGTTTTACCGCCAGATGCAGCGTTGCAACGCGGCGATCTCGTGTTTTGGAAAGGCCATGTGGCGCTGATGGTCAGCGAAGCAAAGTTGATTCATGCCAATGCGCATCGAATGTCTGTAACTTATGAAACCTTACCAGAGGCTATCTCTCGTATCGCATTGGCCGGTGAGGGCGATGTTATTTTGAAAAAGCGGCTGTTCCTTTGACGCAGCGGTGAAGAACGGGCAAAGTTGAACGGTTGAGCAAATTTGCGCGGAATAAAAAAGCCTGATTTGCTTTAAACGTGACAAGCTGATGTGGTTTTTAGTGAAGTTTGCAGCGATAATCAGGGGCAACCCTGCGCCCTAATAAAAAAGTGTGAATTTTTGCTAAGCTATCCGCTAGCAGCTGGTCTATGTGGGAAAGCCGCTGCCTTAATCAGTGTTCCCAGCGGTTTGCAGCCTTGAGAATTGTATTAAGCGGCATATGTTGGATAATCAACTTGACCTAGTTTAGGAATAAGCCTAAATCGAGCGCGTTGGCGGAGTAGCTCAGGTGGTTAGAGCAGCGGAATCATAATCCGCGTGTCGGGGGTTCAAGTCCCTCCTCCGCTACCAAATCCCCTTTATAATCAATGGCTTAATTTTTCGATTGACGCGTTTTGTACGTAGCACACCTCTAGCACAGTTTTTTCTCGCTTTCTGAGAATTATGAGTGCAGAATCACAGTGTTAAACACGGTGATGACTTTGCCCAAACTGAACCCAAATACGCCCACGCTGATGGATGGTGAGGTTCGTCTTTTTAAACGCAAGCGCAGCTCAGTCTGGCAGGTTGTTTTTACGATGGACGGGCGGCAAGTCCGTGTGAGTAGCAAGAAGCGTATCTTGAAAGAGGCTCTAGAAGCCGCGCGTGACATATACTTAGATTATCGTGTTCGACAAAAGAACGGGTTGCCTGTGATCTCTAAACGCTTTGCAAGTGTTGCAGCATTGTGCAGAGCAACAATGGCTGAGCAGTTGGAAAACGGTGTCGGAAAGAAGAGCTTTCGTGATTACATCATTGTGATTGATAAGTATCTGGTTCCCTTCTTTGGAGATCTCTTTGTCACTAGTATTGATTACGAGATGTTGCAAAAGTTTGCGCGCTGGCGTGAAGAGAAAATGGGGCGAGAGCCAAGAGCCTCTACATTAAATACCCATAACTCTGCACTCAATCGGATCTTTGATGAAGCCGTAGCACGTGGATACATGAATAAGTCTCAGATCCCTGTGCTGGTGAACAAAGGGCGAGATAGTGTGCGTAGGCCTGACTTCACCAGAGAAGAATATGCGACACTCATCCGCAAACTGCCTAGTTGGATTGATGCAGGACGAGAAGGTAAGTCACGTGACATGCGCCATCTGCTGCGTGACTACATTCTTATTCTTGCCAACACTGGTATGCGGCATGGAACAGAAGCAAATAACCTGCGCTGGAAACATATCAGCCTATTTGAAGACAAAGGCCTCAAATACCGGGAAATGAGTGTTTCGGGCAAAACAGGCCGCCGTGATATTATCTGTCGGGCAGGAACCATAAACTATCTCAAGCGCATTCAAAGCAGATGCCCTGATATTGCACATTTGAGTTTTGAGCAGCTGATTAAGTCAAAACTAGATACGCCCGTCTTCAGGCTGCCCGATGGCACCGCTAGTGCGAACCTGCGTCAGACGTTTAGGATCCTCATGAGGGATACTGGATTACTCACCTGTCCAAGAACAGGTCAGGATCGTACGCTATATAGCTTACGCCATACCTATGCCACATTTTCGCTACTTAACGACGGTATGGATGTGCACACGCTGGCTGTACAAATGGGCACCTCTATTTTGATGATAGAGCGTCACTACAGCCATCTCACACCGCGCCTTAAAAAAGAAATGCTTACAGGCAAGCGCTATGACACGCCTTATGACGAATACAAAGCAGAGCGGGTACATGGGTTTCGATGATCCATTCCAAAGTCAGTTGGTTTGATGTGATATGATCCACAATACGATCCGCATGATCATGGGTGATGCGACCGGATGCGTAATCAATATCCATCGCGGAATCCACGACCGCGCAGGCCTTGGTTTTCGGATCAGAGATGACATAACTAATCGTGTTAGTGACTGCGTCAAAGAAGGCTTCGACGTCTGGCTTCATCGACATATCAATGGGATAGTTTTGCATAATTTTTCCTTTCAAACAGCAAGGGTTTTCGGAAGCGGCGCTGCGGTATATTTTGCAATCACTATTCCTACCAGCATGGCTGGAACGAAGAAGAGCGTGCCGCTGGCGGCCAATAGCAATGACGTCAATGCCGGACCTGGGCAAAAGCCACCCAAGCCCCATCCGATGCCAAAGGTGGCGGCGCCAACTACAAGCCTTGCATCGAAATCAGTGCGCGTTGGCAGATGAAACACGTCATGGAACAGTGGCGTTTTACGTTTCTGAACCAGCCAGAACCCAGGCATCGTCACCATGATTGCCCCCCCCATCACGAAAGCAAGGCTGGGATCCCATGTGCCAAACAGATCAAGGAAGTTCTGAACTTTTGCGGGGTTCGCCATTCCAGACAAAATAAGTCCCATCCCAAACAAAAGACCTGCAAAGAGTGTGCTGAATATACGCATGTTCTTAGCCCCCCAGGACATGTCGCAAAACAAAAACAGTCACAGAGGCAGTGGCCATAAATGTCATGGTTGCAGCAATCGACCGCGCTGATCCGCGCGAGATACCGCATACGCCATGGCCGCTTGTGCAACCATTCCCCATGACCGCACCAAACCCGACCAGCAAACCAGCGATGACTAATAGCAACCCATTGCTTGAAACCATTTGAACAGGCGCAGCTCCAGTTAAGACAAACCAAAGCGGTGCCGCGAGCAGCAGACCAATCAGAAATATGATCCCTTGTGGCAGTCCGGCTTTATCGACTGATGGCGGCAATATGCGTGACACGATGCCACTAATACCTGCTATCCGTCCTTGAGTGGCCAATAGCACAACGGCCGATAGACCAATGATCCCGCCACCGAGCAATGAAGCAAAGGGGGTAAATTCAGTTTCCATCTATTAACTCCTTAATGTGTTGTCATAAGTTTTGGCGGACGTATCATGTGATACGGTTGCCTTTATATTTGCAACCGTTTATATAAGTGATAATAAATATACAAGAGGTAATTTGACCAATGTTGGACATCAGCGCGCTCGAACCAAAAATAGCAGAAGCTGCCAAACTGATGGAAATGCTGTCGCAACCAGTGCGCCTGCGCCTGATGTGTATTTTGTTAGATGGCGAACAAAGCGTGCTGAGCCTTGCCGACAGTGCAGGTCTTTCGCAGCCGGCAATGTCCCATCATCTTAAAAAGCTTAGGGATGCTGACCTGGTGGAAACCAAACGCGACGGTCAGACCATCTATTACTCGGTGAAGGGTGTTGAAGTCGCGGAAGTCATCACAGTTTTGCATCGCCTCTACTGCCCAAAATAGTAAATTTGAAATTACCTTACTCAGTTGAGGTCTAAAATGGAGTTTGTGATAAGAATATCAAAGATCATCATCGGAGTTGCAGTCGCCGTACTTGGCCTTGGCATCGCCTTCAAAAACACGATCCAGACCCACATGTATGCTTATATGCACTCCAGCATGCACAAGAGCCATAGCGCCAATGGCACGCTCATAACATTAACAATATGCCTGGCCTTCGCGGTGCGAATGCGTCGCAAGCTGAATCTGACGAGCTTGCGGTCATGTTTGAAAACGTCGACACTATAACCCGTGAGGTCACAAATTTGCCGAACGGAATACGTACGGTCACGCGGTCGTCCGATGAAGATGTTATGGCGGCGCTGGTCAGTCACATTGTTGGAATGGTTGACCGCGTCGAACGCGGCGATAATCCCAAGATTTTCATCCAAAGCCCTACGCTGGATATTCTGTTTGCTAATGGAGCCGATATGCACTCGCAAATTAACGTGGCTGACGAAGGTATTGTTGTTGTGCGAACATCGACTGATCCTGAAGTCGTCGCAGCCCTGCATATCCATGCCGCAGAAGTCTCAGACATGGTTGATCATGGCATGCAAGCCGTCCATGAAGCGATGGCACAGCGCGCTGGCAACTAATGTTGTGAAGTGAGTTTTAAAGCCTTTAAGACTTTGGGAAACGCGGTACTTGACCGTCTTTGTCCGCATCCCAAAAGCGGACTTTAGCTGCAGTAAAGAAGATCGGTAAGGGCACTAAGCTGAAATTCGCTGCAATTTGAAAGAATAACCGCTTAAGCCCAAGAGAAAAATCTAAGCCGCTAGGCCATGAAGCTTAAAAGGTTTGGCAAAGACGTCTAGAATCCAAAATACTAGCATGGATATTTCGGCTCGCCACCGCATCCCCAACCCTAAACAGGTTATGACCTCCGCCATTAGACATGCTCGGTTGCGCCTCACCTGCGATCAAGGCCGGAATATCAACTACTCCATGGTTTGCCGCGTTGGCCACCATCTCATAGTAAAGCTCGTCATTCGGCAATGTGCCGTGTTCGATCACAATATAATCTGCCTTTAATTTATAGGGATGGTCGCCGTAATCAGAGTTAAATTCAGCTAGTACTCCGTTACCTTCACGGCTGATACTGTTCAACCTGAAATCAGGCGTCACCTCAACCTGATGGTCATGAAACGCTTTAATATACATTGGGAAGTTTGATGCCCCCATTTCATGAACCGCATGGCGGTCGGGCGTTACCAGCCGCACTTTAAACCCGCGCTTTGCCAGCTCAACTACTGTTGATGCAGCTTGATGCTGTCCGTGGTCATCATAAACCAAAACCATCTCTTCACCCGAAGCTATCTTGAGCGCCTCCCCTGACAGCACATCCCATGTTGAGTGCGCCAGTTCACCACCCTTAATATGCTCAATATCAGGCACACCACCCGTTGCTACCACCACAATATCAGGGTTGAGGGCTTCGATCATCTCATGATCTGCAAATTGTTGCCAATGGATATCAACCCCCAGCCTCATTACCTCACTGCTCAGCCAATCAACAATGCCGATCAGGTCTTTACGCACCTGGCTTTTTGCAGCAAGGCGAACTTGTCCTCCTAATTCAGAAGACGCCTCGATCAACGTCACGTTATGCCCTCGCAAGGCGGAGACACGAGCCGCTTCTAACCCTGCAGGCCCGCCACCGACAACCACAACCTTTTTTGCTGTGCCGCTAGATCGTGGAGTGATATGTGGAATACTTCGTTCTCGAGTTGTCGCAACATTGTGGATGCACAACATCTCACCTTCATTATAGATACGGTCAATACAATATCCTGCCCCCACACAAGGTCGGATTTCTTCGGCGCGGCCCTCTTTCAGTTTATTGACCAAATGCGGGTCAGCAATATGCGCCCGCGTCATGCCCACCAAATCAACCAGCTTTTCTTGGATGGCATATCGCGCGGTTGCAAGGTCAGAGATGCGTGCCGCATGGATGGTTGGGGTTTTCAGCTCAGCCTTAAACGTCCCCGCCAATTGTAAAAATGGAGCCAACTCTTTAAACATTGCAGGTACAGGATAATTTGCCAGCATATATTCCGTATCTGACCTCCCTACATTTAGATTGAAATAATCAATCGTACCGTCTGCTTCAATAATCTTCAGGGCTTCTAACGCTTCTTCTTTTTGCAAACCTTCTGCCAGCTTACTTTCCATTTCAACCCGCGCGCCAATCACAAAATCAGTGCCTAATTCTTCTTTAACCTTCTCATAAAGCTCACGCAGAAAACGCATCCGTCCTATTAAATCCCCGCCATATTCATCATCACGCAGGTTTGTATCAGGCGACAGAAACTGCCCGGGTAAATGCGCGTTTTGCAAAATCTCAACACCATCAAGCCCTGCGTCACGCATACGGCGCGCGGCGGCAACATAATCACCAATAACGCGTTTGATGTCAGCATGGTCCATCACTTTCGGAAACCCTCGATGGGCAGGTTCACGCACGCGTGAAGGTGCAATCACCGGCAACCAATCGCCGTCATTCCACGTTGTTCGGCGTCCCAAATGCGAAATTTGGCATACAATACGGCAATCTTCTTTGTGGATGCGTTCAGCAAATTCTCTAAAATAAGGGATCACCCGATCAGACGACACATCTAACTGACCGAAGACAGAAGGTGAGTCTGGGCTCACACAAGATGAACCACCTATCATCGTCATCCCAATCCCGCCTTTGGCTTTTTCCAAATGGTAACGTTGATATCGCTCTTTTGGCATACCATCCTCTGCTAATGCAGGCGCGTGGCACGTGCTGACAATACGATTTTTAAGAGTCATCGCCCCCAATTGAAACGGCAATAAAAGCGGGTCTGACATGGCACACTCTCAATTGAAAATTTGAGTTCAAGTATTCGCAAATATGAATTTAGACGGCGCACGGATGTGCTATTTGAGGCTAAACCACCTTAAATTTTTGTCAATTGTCTAGCCCCCTATATTCGCCCAGTCATTTTTAGTCGGTTGTACTAAGTGAGAATTACTATTTTTGTTCGGGCATAGCTACACACAGGCTTGCGGGGCAAGGAAAATTCAGTGGAAAGAATGTTTTATGACAGCAGGGCTCTGTCGAAAGTCATAATTTTGGGTGTGTCTTGTAGCTCTAGTTAAACAAACCACAGAACAAAAAGCACTTTACTCTTTAGCTCTCGGTAGGCAGAGCGTACCTTCGCGCTCATGGACCCCAAGGTCTGCTATGCGGACGAAGTGGACTTTGACGCCATAAATGGGAACGGCCGCTGGTCGCGTTTTGAAGTAGTTATGAAAGCAGAACGTGCGGAACGCAGTCTTTCGTAGGGGCTTAGAGACGATTTGAGCGTAGCTGTGAAAGCAGACCTAGACTAATCGTTGCTCGCTTGCACCCAATTCAAAACGCGCGCCCTGCAAAGGGCTAACATCACCAAACAAGCTCAGGTCGCAATCAATGCCTGGCTCAGGCAATACAATCAGATCAGACCTCATCATGCCCTAAACAGGAAACCACCCGTCCCTGAAACCTTATTAGAGAAAACAAAAATTAGTGGTACTGAGACGTGGGGCTAGACAACACCTTTAAGTGTCTTCAGAGTCTCTCTTGCGTTCATACTGATCGCATTGTCTAAGAGGCGCAGTCTCCCTAGGTCACTTGTAACCAAGCTCGGACCACCTGTGTTACCCCTCCAGTAAGACCTGAGACATGATATTAACCTTCACGCCAAAGCTAAGACATCAGGCTCTCTGACATACCTTAAGAGCCTTAGAAAAAGTGAATTCCAAAAGTGGGAATCAGGTTCCCATTTTTGGAGACTGACCCTGAGACATTTTCTATTGTATGCTACACTTTTTTATTTCTCGTTTTAGGACAGATGCCATGCACCCTCCACTCCAAGCCAATAATATCAACTTAAAGCACCTCAAGTCCCTCCTACTTGGGACATCTGCTTTTGTTTGCCTCCCCTTATCGGCACCTGTTATGGCTGAGGACTTTGTGATTACATCAGGGACAACAACCAATGATGGGAATACGATAAATGGTAATGACACTGTAACTGTAACGGGAGCATTGGTTACGACAGGGGTCAACGAAGGTATCGATACCACTGGTGGTACGAATACGATTTCTGTCTCAGAAGCTGGTAGCATTGAGACGGCTGGGGGAGGTGCATTTGGCATTTTTAACAACGGTGGCCGTAACGCTACAACCGTCTCCGGCAGTATTGAGACGGCTGGGGAGGCTGCATACGGCATTTTCAACGGCGTTGGGGACGGTAACGCTACAACCGTCTCTGGCAGCATTAAGACGCGTTGACTTCTTGGAGACGGCATTTTCAACTCTGGCGACGGCAACGTGACCACTGTCTCTGGCAGCATTACGACGACGGGGGATACGGGACACGGCATTACTAACTTTGGCGACAGCAACCAGACCAACTTCTCTGGCAGTATTAAGACGACTGGGGATAATGGGCACGGCATTTCCAACTTTGGTGACAACAACAAGACCACCATCTCTGGCAGCATTACGACGACAAGGGATACGGGACACGGCATTTTCAACTTTGGCGACAGCAACCAGACCACTGTCTCTGGTATTATGAAGACAGGAGGTAATCTTGCGTACGGTATTTACAACCGGGGCGACGACAACACGACAACTATCTCAGGAACCGTTAGTACCACTGGCACTGATGCAAGTGCGCTGTGAAGCACCGTTGGCTCAGGTAACAGCTTCACACTAAATGAAGGTGCAGTAATCATTGGTGACATTTCAGTAGGATCGAGCTCAAGCAATAACAAGTTGAAGTTTAACGTAGGCGCATCATCGTCCTATGCCTACACTGTAGGTGGAGCGGGTGAAGGGACTGGCTTCGGTGAGTGGAATTTCACGGATCAAGATGGCCGCACTCCAGTTGTAACGTCTATAAATACTTCAAACTGTACAGCAGCAACATTTGGCGGTGTTTCCCTCATATCAGCCTGTAACCTCGTGACGGGTATCTCCACAGATAACTTGGAAGTCCAAGACGAGCTACAGTTCTCCATGAACTCCTCAATGATTGGTTCACTGTCATTGGGCAGCAGTAACTCCGCTGCCCCTGCAGAGGCCATGTCCTTTGCACAGATACCACAGAGCAGCACATGGGTTAACATCTATGGTGATACGTCTGAGCGTAGCGCAAGCACAGCAAAACTGGCCTTTGATGGAAGTAAGCATGGCCTCACCATCGGTACACCCGTGGCAATCGGTGACACGCTCAACTTAGACGTGGTTTTTAACGCATCAAACGCCGATCTCGACATTCGCTCTTCTAGCGAACAACAGATTACAGCTAAGTCTTATAACATTGGTGCAGTCCTGCGTCACCTTGCGCCCTCTTCAGGCTGGACTGTGGATGCCTTTGGCTTTGTGGGTCGCAACTCCTACGATGGTACACGCAAGGTGATGAACAACAAAAAGGCAGTTGGCTATGAGAGCGTCACAGCTGCTTACACAGGCTCTGAAGTTCTGGTGGGTGTAGACGCCCACAATACAGCAACCCAATCAATGACACTCTGAACTTCATAGGTGGCCTTAACGCCAGCCTCAGCAACGAAAAGATTGGCGCGTACTCTGAGGGCAAGTACTACTCTTGGGATGCACGTACGATGACGCAAGCCTCTGGTGGTATCACTGCGGGTGTTGAGCATAGAAAAGGCTCCCTTAGAAGCTTTGCAAGCGCTGGCCTACAGCGCAGTTCCCTAGAGAAGGGCAAGACAGCGACCTATACCAATAACGGCACCGCGGGTTCCTTCACTGATAGTTCTACTGGTGACACGCGTCGCTCAGTCACTGTTGGCTTTGACTACGTCAGTACCGAGAGCATGACCTTCTCAGGTGCCGTAGAAGCCTTCACATCAACAGGTGGTGTCAGCGGTAACTCTGTAAACCTTGGTGCAAACTGGTCGTTCTAAGGCAACAGTTAAGAACTAGTGGGAGGCTCTCAGTGGCCTCCTGCATCAGACGACAATGAATATCGCTTGATATCAGGTGGTTAACTGCAGTTACCTAAGGATTGTGGTACCCCCACACAGACACTGGTTCCCTGGCACGGCATCAGTCAACACACCAACACAAGCGATAACTTAACAGATAAACATCTGAACTCATTATTGTTTTGGGTTCCATATGGGTTCCAAAAACATACCCGTTTGCAAGTAAGTCCGACTTTAATAGGAAGGTTTAGACGATCCAAAGCATACACCTAATTTCGAATTAAAGTCTTGTTTAGTTTCGCACCTATGGCGCAGCGTCTGATATGCAGATATTTGACCGCTGAAAAGTAGGGGTTACTCCACCTAATCCTTACAGTTGAGCCTCAGGCCCACGGACCGGGGGCCCCTATCATAGGGCCCCGCGTCTTGGAGCTCGGGCCTTTAGTGTTAGCGTTGTAAATTCATTTGGGGGGTAGTTTTGTTGGGGGGAGCTCGCCATCTCTATGCACGCACCAATTTCAAGCTGAACCGCGCCGCTGCTCTCGCTGAGTGGTGTCAATTATTGAGCGCATAGATTTAGGCTATGCCAGCAAACAGCAATCCAATGCGAGTTCTCAATCGTCTGACAGCACCTTTTTGAACGCTGTAGGATAAAAAGCGCCACGGCTCTTCGTTGCCTTTCTCATCGTCCACTCCTCAATGACTACGATGAGCAACAAACACTCTCTTAGCAAATGACACTATGTGGACCCAAAGGCGCTGACGTCGTCAATCATTAACCGCAGGCTGCCCCAACTTCCTCAGATCTAAGCGGGAATGTCACGATTATCCGCAATCGCTTCCATTGCGATATAAGATGTCACCGTCTCGAGTTCTGTTTTTTTGATCAAGTCTTGATAAACACTATCAAAATCTGCCATGTCGCGCGCAACAATCTTGATCATATAGTCATGATCGCCAGCAATTCTAAAAAAATCTATTACGTTTTCGATGGCGAGCACGGATTTTCGAAACGCGCTTAACCATTCAGCGGAATGGTGACGCGTTCGAACCAAAGCAAAAACTGTCAGGTCCATACCAATCGCTTGCATATCAAGGCGAACTGTTTGGCCCTTAATCACCCCGCTTGAGCGTAATCGCGTAAGACGGCGCCAGCATGAATTTTGAGAAAGCCCAACCTTCTCTGCAAGGTCGCGCTGCGACAAAGACGCGTCTTTTTGCAGCTCCCTTAGGATAGACTTATCTATATAATCCAAAGATTTTGTGGTCATTTGATAGAAATTCTTTCAATTGTTGATGTTTATTGGTGAAGTAATACCCATAAAATGATGTTATTCAAAGAAGATATAAAAATGAGAACTGTCGTGCTTTTACCCTCTTCTGAACCGGATCATTTCAAGCGTTTTCAACAATCCCTTGAACGTTCCGATTTGATTGATTTTTTGCAGGATGGTCTGATTGGCGCAGATGCTAAAATACCAGGCCCAGGGGGTCCGCATCCCCTTATCTATGCTGATTATGTGGCATCTGGGCGTGCTTTGCGGCAGGTTGAAACGTTCATAATAGACGAAATCCTACCATTTTATGCCAACAGCCATACAGAAGCCTCATTCTGTGGGCAAATGATGACGCGTCTTCGCCAGCAGGCACGCAAAATCATTTTAAAAAGCTTTGGCGGTGACGAAAGCTATGACGTTATTTTTTCTGGCTCTGGGGCAACAGCAGGCATAAATCGTTTGGTCAAACTGCTGGATATGCCAGGTTTGGAACAGCCCGGACAGAATACACAGCAACAAAAGACCGTTGTCTTAATTGGGCCTTACGAGCACCATTCGAATATATTGCCTTGGCGTGAAACCGGCGCAACGGTGATAGAAATTCCAGAAGCCTTTGAGGGTGGTCCAGACCTGAATGCTCTTAAAAATACTTTGAAATCTTGCGCTGATCACAGGGTAATTGGCGCATTTTCGGCCATGTCGAACGTCACCGGCATTGTGACAGATGTCAAGAAAATCACGCGAGTCTTAAAAGCCCATGGTGCTATTAGCATTTGGGATTATGCAGGGGGTGCGCCCTATCTTCCAATCGATATGGCCGGGGGAACTGATGCCGAGATTGATGCGGTCGTGGCGTCTCCGCATAAATTCATCGGAGGGCCAGGCGCCTCTGGCATCCTAGTCCTTCGTCGCCAATCCGTGATGGCTCAAAAGCCCAGTTTGCCAGGTGGCGGGACGGTAAGCTTTGTGTCACCCTGGGCGCATACCTATTCCTCAAACATCGTTGCGCGCGAAGAGGCAGGTACGCCTAATGTCCTTGGTGATTTGCGTGCAGCGCTGTGTATTATGATAAAAGATACGATCGGAGTAACCTACGCGACATCGCGTTTGGAAAAACTGTATAAACGCGCTGAAGCGGTCTGGCGCAAAACCCCGAACCTTCACTTGCTTGGAAATTCCCGGGCCACGCGTATGCCTATTTTTTCATTCAAAGTTACAGATGTGCGCGGTGAGATCATCCACCAACAATTGATCACACGCATGTTGTCTGATTTTTATGGGGTGCAAGCCAGAGGCGGTTGTGCCTGTGCAGGACCTTATGCGCATCGTTTGCTTGATATAGATTATGCGCAATCTGAAACTATTCATGCGGCCGTTCTCTCTGGACAAGAGATTGAAAAGCCAGGGTGGACAAGGCTTGGGTTTTCCGTTTTGATGACAGATGACAAGGTCGATCATATCATTCGAGCTGTCGATGCAGTCGCCCGGGCGACATGTCTTCAGCATGCGCAATATCAAGCAGATGAAAGCACTGCACGCTTTTCGTCGGAGTTTTCATATGTGTAGGTTTTTAGCCTGGAAAGGCCGCCAAAGGTATTTAGATGAGCTTATTTTTGAGCAAGAACAATCGCTTGTTGAACAGAGCAAAAACGCTCTTATCGGCAAAACCTCGATAAACGCAGACGGGTTCGGATTAGCATGGTACCAAGGGCGCGAAACGCCATGCGTCTACAAAGACACGCATCCCGCTTGGTCGAATATAAACCTCAGAGAAATCGCCCATCATACACAATCGGGGCTGTTTCTTGCCCATGTGCGATCGTCAACCGGCATGGCAACCTCGCGGAATAATTGCCATCCTTTTGCTGTAGGCAAATGGTGTTTTATGCATAATGGGCAGGCAGGTGGGCATGAAAAATTCCGCCAAGATCTGGATGCCTTAATCCCAGCTGAGTTATACGAATACCGATCTGGGGCAACCGAAAGCGAAGCCATTTTTCTGATCGCTATGGGTCTTGGCCTGGAACAAAACCCAATTAAAGCGATGGAAAGCGCGGTCGAGTTGGTGCAGGCTCTGGCTGAAAAAAAAGGCGAGCGCCCCTATATGCGCTTTGCTGCCTGCTGGTCTGACGGAGAGCGTTTGTTTGCGGCACGGCTGGCTTCTGACCGATTGGCGCCAAGCCTTTACGTTAAAAAATGTACGGATGGCCATATTATCTCATCCGAGCCCCTCGAAAATGGCTGCGCAGATTGGCTTGAAGTGCCCGCAGGCAAAGCGATCGAGATCCGGGATAGACGCCCGTTAACATTACAGGCGTTTGGCACGTCTCATTCCACCCATAAAGCTCAAAAATCACCGACTCAAGACGCCAATGAGTTGCAGATTGATGGCATTACGACGACTATTTAACACCAACGGAGGAAAACATGAAAAAACTTAAACTGGCTTTTTTGGGCGGGGCTTTAAGCCTAGCTGCATTGAGCGCTTCGGCTGAAACGTTTCGATGGGCCTCAAATACCGATCCACAAACCATGGATCCCCATGCCGTAAATTCTGCGCCCGTGTTGTCTTTCCTGAACAATATATATGAAGGTCTTGTGCGCCGGAATCAGGGGATGTCAATCGAAGGCTCGCTCGCGCAATCCTGGGAACCGCTCAATGGTGAAAATGGCTGGCGGTTTAACCTGCGCCAAGGCGTAAAATTCCAAGACGGATCGGCCTTCAATGCCGAGGATGTCATGTTTTCCTATGAACGTGCGTCAAATGAAGTTGCGGATGTACGGTCTTGGTTCGCACCAGTCAAAGAGGTGCGCGTTGTTGATGCGTATACTGTAGATTTTGTCACGAAAGCGCCAAACCCCTTATTTCCAGATTCTATCGCAAATTTCATGATCCTTGATAAAGGCTGGGCCGAAGCAAACGGCGCAGAACTACCAGCGCGCGACGCAGAAAACTTTGCGACGATGAACGTAAACGGCACCGGCCCGTTTAAATTAGACAGTCGAGATCCCGGGATCAAAACCGTGCTGGTCCCCAATGGTAGCTGGTGGGGCGACGTAGAGCACAATATCACCGAAGCCGTGTTCACGCCGATTGGAAATGCAGCAACCGGTCTTGCTGCTTTGTTATCGGGCGAGATTGATTTTATCCAGCCAATTCCTTTACAAGATATTGCGCAGGTTGAAAGCCGCGACGGGTTTCGCGTTCTTGAAGGCGAAGAAACACGCGTGATCATGTTTGGCTTTGGCCATGAACATGATGAGCTGCTTTATTCGTCGGATGTCAGCGGATCAAACCCGTTTCAAGATGTTCGCGTCCGTCAGGCCGCAGCGCATGCAATCGATATCGCGTCGATCGATAGGGTGTTGTTTAGGGGTAAGATTGAGGGCGCCTCACAATTGGTTCCAGCAGGCATTTCCGGCTATTCAGAGGCCAATTCAACCCGCCCGGCCTATGACCCCGAGCGCGCCAAAGCCTTGCTGGCCGAAGCCGGTTATCCCAATGGGTTTAGCTTTGGTTTGAAATGCCCGAATGATCGCTACATCAATGATGAAGCCTTGTGCCGGGCCGCCGCGTCCATGTTTGCAGCCGTTGGCTTGAATGCTGAGCTAAGCACTGGCCCCGTGCGCGATTACTGGCCGCAGCTGCGCGAAGATGCATTTGATATGTATTTGCTCGGCTGGTCCCCTGGAACCTTCGATATGGAGCATCCAATCCGGTTTTTGATGTCGACACCAAATTCTGAAAAGAAACTGGGATCATGGAATTTTGGAGGCTATTCGAACCAACGCGTTGATGCGCTACTGCCCGGTATTCAACAGGAAATTAACCCGGTTGCGCGTCAGGCTATGGTCGATGAAGTCGTGGAAATCACGCAGGCAGAGGTCGCATATATCCCGCTTTATACGCAGCCACTCATTTGGGCATCGAAAGACAACATAAACTTGACACAACGTGCGGACAATTTCTTCATGTTGCGCTGGGTCAGCGTAAACTGATCCAAATTTAAGGCAAACGGGCGATGGCATACTTTATCCTGAAGCGGATCGTACAATCCGTGTTCGTGATGGTGGCTGTCGCCTTTTTGGCTTTTTCCTTATTTCGCTTCGTCGGAGATCCGATCACGCAGATGACGGGGGTTGAAACCTCGATAGAAGATCAGGAACGTTTGCGCGAGGAGCTGGGATTAAACGATCCATTTATATCGCAATTTCTGCGGTTTACGCGCGAGATGCTGCAGGGCGATTTTGGCTTTTCATACCGAACCCGTCAACCGGTCGCGAATATGATCGCCGATCGCATTCCTGCAACGCTTGAACTGGGCGTCGTGGCCTTGATTATCTCTCTTTTGGTGGGCGTACCGGCAGGCGTGTATACAGCGTTAAAACCCCGCGGCGTTTTGAGTCAAACCATTTTGATGACCACGCTGGTTGGTGTGTCGATCCCAACCTTTGTGATCGGCATCATGTTGATCTTCATCTTTGGGGTCCAATTGGGCTGGCTGCCAACGTTTGGGCGCGGTGGCACGGTGGCAATTGGCAATTGGGACAGCTCGTTCTTTACCCTTAATGGTTGGCGCGCATTGCTTTTACCTGCGATCACCCTTGGCGTTTACCAATTGACGCTTACGATGCGTTTGGTACGCGCTGAGATGATGGAGGTGATGCGATCCGATTATATCCGCTTTGCCATGGCGCGCGGTGTTCCCATGAGGCGCCTGCATTATAAACATGCTCTGCGGAACACAATGGTGCCCGTGATCACCATTGTCGGGCTACAATTTGGCGGTGTTATCGCGTTTTCGATCGTGACGGAAAGCGTTTTTCAATGGCCTGGCATGGGATTGTTGTTTCTGGAATCGATCCGTTTCGTTGATATTCCGGTGATGGGCGTCTATCTTGTGGTGATCGCTTTTTTCTTTGTGCTGGTAAACCTTGTGGTCGACTTGCTTTACGTGGCCATCGATCCACGCCTTCGAATTAAAGAAGCGTCATGAGCGCCTTTTTGAAAAAATATGAAGGCCTGTGGCTGTTTCTGCATTCGCCCGCGGCAATCATTGCGGCGGCAGTTGCAGCCTTGATTGTTTTCGGAGCGGTGTTTGCCTCTTGGATCGCATTGGTGAACCCTTACGATCTTGCATCTTTCAGCTTGTTTGACGGCTTGTTGCCGCCAGTTTGGCAAGACGGCGCAAACTCAAAATACCTGTTGGGCACGGATGATCAAGGCCGTGATATGATCTCATCGATCCTATATGGCGCGCGGCTATCGCTGATCATTGGCTTATCGGCTTTGGCGATTGCAGCGGTTCTCGGCGTGGGGCTTGGTTTGGCGGCCGGGTATTATGGCGGTCGGTTTGATGTCGTCGTGATGCGGATCGCGGATGTGCAATTGGCATTGCCGGCTATCCTGACCGCCCTCTTGATTGATGGCATAGCGCGGGGAATTTTGCCACAAGCCATTCAGCAAGAATTACGCGTTATGGTTTTAACCCTCGCCATTGCGCTGTCGCTTTGGGTTAACTTCGCCCGCACAGCGCGCGCATCAACTTTTGTGGAGATGAACAAAGAATACGTACAGGCCGCCATTATGATGGGCCAACGCCCGTTGCGGGTGATGTTTGTCCATATCCTGCCCAATATTCTTGGCCCGCTTTTGGTAATCATGACGGTTGACTTGGCCTCTGCGATTTTGCTCGAAGCCACCCTGTCTTTTTTGGGGATTGGGTTGCCTGCCGATAGCCCCAGCCTAGGCACGTTGATCCGCATTGGCATGCAATTTCTTTTATCGGGTGAATGGTGGATTTTATGGATCCCCACCTTGGTCCTTGTTGCCTTGGTGGTGTCCATCAATATCCTTGGTGATTTTCTACGTGACATTTTTAATCCAAGGTTACGCTAGATGCTAACAATCACAGGTTTAACCGTAAAGTTTCCGTCTCGGTTTGGCGATTTTACCGCTATTGAAAATGTGGATATGAGCATCAAAGCGGGTGAAATTCACGGATTGGTCGGTGAAAGTGGCGCGGGAAAATCAACTGTCGGGGCTGCCGTAATCGGGCTGCTTCAATCGCCTGGTTACGTTGCAAGTGGAACCTTATTATTGGGCGAAACCGACCTACAGGCCCTGACATTTACACAAGCCCATGAGATCCGCGGCGCTAGAATTTCGATGATCTTTCAGGATCCTCAAACCAGTTTAAACCCGTTGATGACGATTGAGGATCAATTGATCGAAACGATTCAAGCTCATTCAGATATCAGCGATACCGCAGCACGAAAACAGGCGGTTGATCTGCTGGAAGAAATCGGAATTGAAAATGCGTCTGAACGCATAAAAGCCTATCCTCATCAATTTTCTGGCGGCATGAGGCAACGGGTTGTGATTGCATTGGCGATCTGTACCGATCCCGACTTGATCATCGCAGATGAACCGACAACAGCCTTGGATGTTGCAGTGCAATCGCAGGTTCTTAACCTGATCCAACGATTGGCCAAACAGCGCCAGATTGCCTT
>Ga0228644_1000155_pt1 | contig 23988 bp, 25 predicted proteins | sample 56DmetaG_FD_186020 | JGI IMG/M metagenome (GOLD analysis project Ga0228644, IMG submission 186020) | Seawater microbial communities from Monterey Bay, California, United States - 56D | ecosystem: Environmental > Aquatic > Marine > Coastal | place: USA: California | collected 2016-11-09
TCTTCAGTTACTAAAGTTGATAGTCCCAGAGCACCAAAAGAATTATTTGAAATGGGCATCCCATTATTGGGCATTTGTTATGGTCAACAAGTTATGATGCATCAATTAGGTGGCAAAGTTGAAACTGGTCACGGCACTGCTGAATTTGGCAGAGCCTTTGTTACGCCAAATACTAATAGCTTGAATATACTTGAAGGCTGGTTTGAAAGTGGCGATGAACAAGTTTGGATGAGTCATGGTGATCATGTATCTGAAATTGCTGGAGGATTTAAAGTTTATGGTACATCACCAAATGCACCATTTGCTATAACAGCAGACACAAAAAGAAATTTCTATGCAGTCCAATTCCACCCTGAAGTTCATCATACACCTAACGGCTCAAAACTTTATGAAAATTTTATAAAATTAGCCGGATTTACAGGTGACTGGACAATGAATGCTTACAGAGAGCAAGCTATCGCCTCAATAAAAGAGACTGTTGGTGACCAACAAGTAATCTGCGGTTTATCAGGTGGAGTTGATAGTTCTGTTGCAGCAGTTCTCTTACATGAGGCAATTGGGGATCAATTAACCTGTGTTTTTGTAGATCATGGCTTACTCAGAATGGGAGAAGCGGAAGAAGTAGTCTCAATGTTCAGAGACCATTATAACATGAAACTCATACACGCTGATGAAAGGGATTTATTTCTCAGTCAATTGGATGGGCAATCAGATCCTGAAACAAAAAGAAAAATCATTGGCAAACTATTCATTGATGTATTTGATAAATATGCAAAACCAATTGGTGCAAAATTTTTAGCTCAAGGAACTTTATACCCCGATGTGATAGAAAGTGTTTCTTTCTCAGGTGGGCCATCGGTAACAATAAAATCTCACCATAATGTTGGTGGATTACCAGAAAAAATGGATATGGCACTTGTTGAGCCATTACGCGAATTATTCAAAGACGAAGTGCGTGCTTTAGGTCAGGAACTTGGATTACCTGCCAAATTTGTAGGAAGGCACCCTTTTCCAGGTCCGGGATTGGCTATTCGATGTCCAGGTGAAATAACTCGTGAGAAATTAGAAATACTTCGTAAAGCAGATGCAATTTACATAGATCAAATAAGAAAACATAATCTATATGATGAGATCTGGCAGGCGTTTGTAGCTATACTACCTGTACGGACTGTTGGTGTAATGGGTGATGGGCGCACATATGACTTCGCATGTGCACTACGCGCAGTAACTTCCGTTGATGGAATGACTGCAGATTATTATCCTTTTTCACATGAGTTTCTTGGAGAAACGGCAACACGCATCATTAATGAAGTTGAGGGTATAAATCGTGTCACATATGATATTACATCAAAACCACCTGGGACTATTGAGTGGGAATAATATCATAATATCAGATACTTATAATTCAATATAAATGTTTGATGTTTTGGGTTTATGAATAAATGTATGTATCAATAACAGGACTTAAACCAAAAGGCATAATTGGTTGGATAAGATTTTGGGCATATACAATTCCTGCATCAAAAGATGCCCAAAATGCTGAAGGAATATTGCATTGTGAATTTAATTCACGAAATGGATACCAACACACGTTAACTGTCTGGAAATCAAAAGAACATATGTTGGGCTTTTTAACATCCCCTCCTCATTTAAAAGCAATGAAAAAATATTCTAAAATTGGTATTGGAAAAGTATACGGCTACGAAACTAATGCTATTCCAAGCTGGGATGAAGCATTAAAAAAATGGATCAAAGCAATTTAAATGAAATTGAGAGAGACAAAACCTGTTTTAATATGCATAGATTTACAGCTAGGATTTTTAGATGAAGATAGTTGGGGTGGAAACAGAAACAATAAAGACGCGGAAAAAGTGTGTGCTAAAATCATTGCACACTGGAGATCTCATAATGAAAAAATCATTCACGTTCGCCACAGCTCAAATGATATCAATTCAAAACTTCATGCCAGTAATAATGGATTTAGATTTAACCCATTATGTAAACCAATCAAAGATGAAAGCGTTATAACGAAACCAGTAAATAGTTGCTTTATTGGAACAAACCTTAGAGATACACTTGATCAAATGAATTACAACACTGTTGTTATAGTTGGATTAACTACAGATCATTGTGTTTCAACGACCACAAGAATGGCTGGAAATTTTGGCTATGATACATATTTAATTTCTGATGCTACTGCTACTTTTGACAAATTAGGACAAAATGGTGAAATTTATGACTCAGAGTTGATCCACAAGACTGCACTTGCAAGTCTGGACAATGAGTTTGCAAACGTAATTTCTTCAAAAAAACTATTTGATATTTATTAAGATTGGAAATTTATATTAACTTTAAGGTTGCAAAAAACATAAAGAAATCAAATTTTTTGAGCAAATATATTTTAAGCAACATATTTTCTGATCTTTGCTTTACAAAGACAAAAAACTTCATCTTAACTGATTATGAGATTACCTTCGTAAAGCGAGTGAGTTACAAAAATGTTTTTAAATTCAATCATGATTAATTCAAATAAATGTTAAGTTCTTTCTCTAAAACTATTCAAGCTGCGGTATGGATGACAGGATCAATCGTTTCATTTTCAGCTATGGCTGTATCGGGACGTGAAATTTCTTACGAGTTAGATACTTTTGAGATTATGCTTTACCGATCGATAATAGGCTTAGTAATTGTATTATTACTTGCAAGTCTATTTAATACGCGAAAAGAGATATCAACACAAAAGCTTCCACTCCATTTTTTCAGAAATATATCTCATTTCACAGGACAAAACCTTTGGTTTTATGCTTTAACGATAATACCGTTTGCTCAGCTTTTTGCTTTTGAATTCTCCGTTCCGTTATGGGTTATGATAGCTGCACCTTTTTTATTGGGCGAGCATCTTACAAAAATAAGAATTATTTCAATTTTAATTGGCTTCATAGGTATACTAATTGTAACCAGACCCTGGCTTGCGGGATTAGCACCTGGAATAATACCTGCTGCATTATGTGCTGTTGGATTTGCTTGCTCGGTAATATTTACAAAACAACTAACACAAACTGTAAGTATCACCTGTATTCTATTTTGGCTCACTACCATGCAACTTATAATGGCAATAATATGTGCCGGGTATGATGGCGAAATATCATTGCCCTCGAGCTCTAACTTTATATGGATTATAATTATTGGTATCGGTGGTTTATTGGCTCATTTTTGCATAACTAAGGCTTTACAGTTAGCACCAGCAACAGTTGTAACGCCAATTGACTTTTGCCGTTTACCTGTAATAGCCGCAATTGGGTATATATTTTACAGTGAATCTCTTGATATATTTATCATTGGAGGAGCTATTATAATTTTTGTAGCAAATTATATTAATATATGGTCTGAAACCAGAAATAAGACGGCACTAAATAATGACTGATTTTTTTGGATATGGATCATTGGTCAACTTACAAACGCATCAATATCTAAATCCACGCCCAACAAAGATAAAAGGCTGGAAAAGAAAATGGGTAAGCTCAAACATTCATGATATCGCGTTCCTTTCTGTCTCTCCATGTGATTTAACAATTTTACAAGGAATGAGAGCAAGTACAAAAAATATTGGTTGGAAAGCATTAGACTTGAGAGAGACTGGATATATACGTCATAATCTAGAATATTATGATATGCAGATGTATATTGGCGATCCTGAATATATTGATCACAAAATTAAGAAACCTATACTGTTAAGTTATCTAGATTGTGTCATTCAAGGATATTACAAACACTTTGGAAAACAAGGCGTGAAAAGATTTTTTAAGTCTACCGAAAATTGGGATCATCCAATTCTTGATGATCGTAATGCACCACAATATCCGCGTGCAACGATACTGAGTAAATTTGAATTTAATTTAGTTGACGAGCATTTAGAAAGATTATGAACCAACAAACATTATCTTTATCAGCATGGATTTCACTTTTAAGCCTAGCTACAATTTGGGGAGGCAGCTTTTTGGCTTATTCCTTAATTTTGAGAGAAGTTCCTGTTTTTACACTCGTTGCTAATCGTGTACTTTGGGCAAGCTTAACACTTTGGATTGTTGTTTTATTAATGAAACTGCCACTACCAAGTTTAAGGCAATGTTATGTTTTATTTGTCATGGGTTTCTTGAATAATGCAATTCCATTTACTCTTATCGCTTGGGGGCAAACCCATATTGAGAGTGGTTTGGCTTCAATTTTAAATGGTACAACAGCAATAATAACATTTGCTTTAGCATCAATGTTTTTCAAGGACGAGCGTTTATCATCATTAAAAAGTGTTGGATTAATTTTAGCTTTCATTGGTGTATGTATAATAATTGGGCTTGATGCTTTATCTAACTTCAACCTGCGATCATTGGCTCAATTATCTTTAATACTAGCTTGTTTTTCATATGCATCTGCTGCGATTTGGGCGCGTTCAAAACTTAAAGATGTAAATCTAATTACCGCTGCTACTGGGATGTTAACAAGTGCAAGCATAATTATGGTACCCTTAGCTTTAATGATCGATGGTAGACCTAATTATGAGCTGCAGATAACAACTATAAGTTCAATGGTATTTTTGTCATTGCCAGCTACTGCGTTTGCATACCTGCTATATTATAGATCATTAAATTTAGCTGGTAGTGCTAATCTATCCTTGGTTACACTTCTTGTCCCCCCTATGGCAGTGTTATGGGGGTCAATCGTACTTGATGAAAGATTATTACCCAATGCTTATCTTGGGTTTGCACTTATTGCACTTGGTATGTGTTTCATTGATGGTCGTATATTTAAACGTAAAAAGCGTTGAATTAATTTGATATTTTTGGTTTACACATAAAAGATCTAGGAAAATGACAAATGCTTTATAAATCGCCATCAGATTGGAATACATCGCAATCTAAAAGTATAATGCTTTTTGGAATGTCAGGTCTTGGAAAAACATATATTTCAGAACTTCTGCGAAACAATGGTGATTGGTTCCATTACAGTGTCGATTATAGAATTGGCACAAGATACATGGGGGAACACATAGCTGATAATTTCAAAAAAGAAGCTATGTCAAATCCATTTCTAGCAAAACTTTTACAGACTGATGCGATTTATATTTCCGCCAATATGAAATTTAACGATTTATCGCCCCTATCAACTTACCTTGGTAAGCCAGGCGATCCTTCGAAGGGTGGCATTCCTTTTAAAGAATACTTGCGCCGACAGAGGCTACATCGAGATGCCGAAATAAATTCCATGCTGGATACGGTTCATTTTATTCAACGAGCTAAATCACTGTACAATTATGATAAATTTGTATGTGATACATCTGGATCCGTTGTAGAAATCGTAAATTGCGATGATCTAAATGATAAGGTTATGAAAACATTATCCCAATATGTTCTACCAATTTGGATAGAGGGAACAGAAGAGCATACTGAAGAGTTAGTAAAACGCTTCACTAAAGCTCCTAAGCCTATGTATTATAGTGAAAACTTCTTAATAGAGTGTTGGAATAACTTTTTAAAAGAAAAAAATATATCTGAAACACAAGTTGACCCAAATGAATTTATCGTTTGGGGTTACAGAAGACTATTAGAAAATAGACTACCAAGATATCGCAAGATTGCAGAAAATTGGGGAATAGTCTTGAAAGCCAGTGATGTAGCTAAAGTTAAATCTGCAGATAATTTTACATCTTTAATTTCTGTTAATTTGAAGGGATAGAAAATGCCGATACGTATTCCTTCAAAATTACCCGCTTTTGAAATCTTAAAGTCAGAAGGTGTCAACGTGATGTCTAATGCTGATGCTGACCGCCAGGATATAAGACCCCTAAAAATTGGCTTATTAAATCTTATGCCTCTAAAAATTCAAACAGAAAATCAATTTTCAAGGCTAATAGGGTCGACCCCATTGCAAATAGAATTGACATTAATCAGAATGTCTGAACACAAAAGCAAACACACTTCTTCTGACCATATGAAGTCGTTTTATAAAAGTTTTGAGGATATTAAAGAACAAAAGTTTGATGGCTTAATCATTACTGGTGCGCCTATTGAACATCTAGAATTTAATGAGGTTACATATTGGGATGAGCTAAGAACTATTTTTGAGTGGACACAAAACAATGTTCACTCAACATTCGGTGTGTGTTGGGGTGGAATGGCAATGATTAATCATTTTCATAATGTAGAAAAGCACATCCTAGGTAAAAAAATATTTGGCTGCCACAGATGCCAAGTCACTGATCCTACATCTAGATTTTTAACAGGCTTTTCCGATGATTTAGTTATACCTGTAAGCAGATGGACAGAAAACAAAACATCTGAAATTCTTAAAGCAGGTTTAAAAATATTAATAGATAGTGAAACCTCAGGCCCATGTTTGGTCGAGGATGAAAAACATAATGCTTTGTATATTTTTAATCACTTTGAATATGATAAAGAAACATTAAAGCAAGAATATGATCGAGATGTAAAAAACAATACACCTATCAATATTCCAATGAATTATTATCCAAATGATGATCCCAAAATGCCACCATTAAACAAGTGGAGGAGTCATGCGCATTTACTTTATGGCAATTGGATCAATCAAATATATCAAACTACACCTTTTGATATCAACAGAATTGGATCATAAACTTAAGAGAATTGTAGTTAACCATGGATAATTATCTAATACCTTCAAATTCAAATATTCAACGTTGTCCAAGGTGCCAACATGAATTGGATACAATCGTAGTTCATGGGCATGAACAATGTAAAATATGCAAATCAAATATATTTGAATGTTGTTCAGGCGATACATGTGAAACAGATTTTAATTTAAAAATTGGGTATAAAAGATCATAGTTTATTGAGAACCATTTTAATACAAAACGGAAAGTTTTTTTGTACAGATTATTTAAAAATACAGTATTTCTAATTTGGCTATTTTGCTCTTTAGCATCACTAACGGTTTTTACATCAATTTGGGCTCTTCAGAAAACATATATGGTTGCAAAATTAAGCACCGAAATTACCGCAAATACAATCAAACATAACAAAGAAATCAAGAAAACAATTTCAAAAATAAAAGCAAAAGCTCGCTTAAAGCGCATGTTAACAATGCTACCTTTTGCAGGTGCCGCTGCTGGTATTTATTTTGAAGAAAGTGAATTTCAGGAATGGTTGCTGGATAACCCAGATGGAACAAGATCTGATTTTCTATGTGAGATAGCAGATATTACATCAGAGATTTTAGATGAAGTTATTAATGATTTACCACAATCAATTAAACCAAACAAAAAATTAATAGAAACAATTGCGCCTAAGTGCCAAATATAAATAGAAATTAATTTAAAGAATTGTAAGTATTCAAAAGTACATAAATTGAGAAGTATGCAAGCCCAATTCCACAAGAAATATTAATAAGCACCCATCCAGTTTGATTAATTGCTTTTCTAACAAAACCAATAAATCCTGCGCATAAAAAACACCAAATGATAGATGAAAACATAAATCCACCCAGAAAAACAATAAAAGCTTGTCCAGTTGGTTCTTTAACACCTAGCGTAGCAATTGTTCCCGCCATTCCAGCCCAGTAAGTAATATTAATTGGATTGGATAGTGAAAGAGCTGCACCAACCATCAATTCTGTCTTATCATCTTGTTTTAAGGTTAGGTTTATTGATGGAATTTTCTTTGTAGCATCCACAAAGCTATTGAAAGCCAACCAAGCAAGAAGAACGCCACCAAAAATTGCCATTGGAATTTTAATTACATCAATTTCGAATAATACTGCAGCACCTCCCAAACCAATAACTGCCCAAATCAAATCCCCCACTAGCGAACCAAATTGGACATAAAGGGCAGATTTAAATCCGCCTTTTATTCCACGCCTCAAACTTTCAGTAAATATTGCCCCTGGAGCTGCATTAAAAAGAAATCCAAGTGCCATGGCAGATATGAATAATTCTATCATAAAGCTCTCAAACTCTTTTTATTAAACTTTATTCTTAGAATACAAAACATCACCATGATCTGGTACTCGCCAATATGGATGTGAAGATAATTTAAATTGATTATTTTTCAGAAAATTATCTAGATCCTTAAATTTCGTTCCACCTTTATACATTTCAACTTTAGATACTTCACATTTTAAGAAGTCAAATTTTGAAATTAAATCTCCTGTTCCCTCTAGAACTGATAATTCATGACCTTGTACATCGACTACAAGCATAGATTTATTTTTTTTATTAAAGTTAATCCCATGTGAGTTCATGATCGTATGTAATGTTTTAGACCTAAGTTTTATGACTTCACCTGTTTCTCTAACTTCAGAAAATCGTTCCTTATGTATCTTGCCGGCATTATAAATTGAAGATGAAGCGCCATCACCGTTAAATCTTTGAAATTCATACTCATTATCATTTACTGATGACACAAGAGCACATTCAATTTTATGCCTTGTAGTATTTTCAGAATGAGAATCTAAAGTAGCTTTAAGAACTTTATAAGTATTAGGATCTGCTTCTATCCATAATACGTCTTTTGCCCCTAGCTCTTCGTAAAAAAACCGATCTTCTGCATAATGAGCTCCAACATGTACAATTAAATCTAATGGTTTTTCTTTTCTAATAATATAACGATATTTATTATTATTAAATCTATCCCTTAAAGAATTTGGTAAACGATTTTTTATCCAAGTTTCAAATCCTTTTGCAAATCTCATTTTAATCTACTTTTTTAAAATTATATTAAATGCCTTCAAATATTCGTATATCCCTATCTGCACCATTATCCAAGGCAGTTAATGCTTTTTGATAATCTGAAGAGTGATAAGCATTTATTGCTTCATCATAGGAATTAAATTCAATAAGTACTGTACTTTGCTTGATACCATTTTCATAGACAGTCAGGTTTCCATCAATTTTTGCCATCGCAATGATTTTACCTCCTGCCTTTTCAAGGGCATCTTTAGCCAATAAATTATAAGCTGCTTTTTTTATTGGATCTGCTTCACTTCGATGGGCACTTAAAATATATCCTTTTGACATGTACTATTACTCCACTTAAATTTTCAATGTATTTGATAACATGTTTTTATGTCCTATAGTGAGCAATGTTTGTCGATCGTACTAATTGACATAGCAATCACAAAAGTTATTGGTTGATTTTAATGTAGTTAATAAATAATTCACAATAAAATCTTTAGACTATTTACCAGGAACCTTGATGACAAATATTAAAGACAATCGATTGATTGATGGCATTGTAGTTAAAAAACGTATTATTGCTGAAGTTAAACAATATGCTGAAGAATTTACAGAACTGCCAAGTCTTGTTTCAATTTTGATAGGTGACGTTCCTGAAGCAGCTGTATACGTTCGAAATCAAGCTCGTGGCGCTGAGCAATCAGGAATGCCATTCAAGCAAGTTAATTGGCCATCTGATATCACTCAAGACGAGTGTAAGGCGAGGATACTTGCCCTTAACGATGATCCAGCAGTTCTCGGTATTATTCTTCAAAGACCTGTCCCAGACCACATAAATGTAAGATCCTTACAATCAGCCATTCATCCTTTGAAAGACGTTGAAGGAATGAACCCTGCTTCAATCGGGAATATTGTTTACTCTGATGTAGCCTTGGCTCCTTGCACGGCAGCAGCAAGTGTTGCTTTAATAAAAGAAACAGGCTTAAAGCTTGAAGGCTTAGAAGTTGTTATGATTGGGCATTCCGAAATTGTTGGAAAGCCCATAGCAATGATGCTTATGGCAGAAGGATGCACTGTAACAGTTTGTCACCATATGACACGCTCAGTCGCTATGCATTCAAGGAGAGCTGATGTTGTTGTTGTTGCTGTTGGAAAAGCCCACCTAGTAAAACAAGATATGATTAAACCTGGTGCTGTGGTCATAGATATTGGTATCAACCAAATAGACACCCCAGAAGGTCAAAAAATTGTTGGTGATGTGGATACTGATTCAGTGATAAATATTGCAGGTTGGATTACACCAGTCCCAGGTGGAGTTGGTCCGGTCACAGTTGCAATTCTCATGCGAAATGCGATGGTTGCACACAAGCGCCAAATTAGTGCAGGCTGGCTCTAGATTATAAATTTTAAAAAAGGCTTAGAAATGTTTAATAGAATTTTTTCGGTTATATTTATAGGCATATTAGCCTTACAAACTTCAGGATTTACAATGGCAAATACAACAGACTTAAAAATTGAAATTACTCAAGAAGGTTCTGGTGCAGTTGCAGAAAATGGTATGTCCGTTTCAGTGCATTACACTGGAAAATTAACCGATGGTACAAAATTTGATAGTTCTTTAGATCGAGGAACACCTTTTTCATTCACTCTTGGCCAAGGGCGCGTAATCAAAGGCTGGGATCAAGGTGTATTAGGTATGAAGGTCGGAGAGAAACGCACACTCACCATTCCCTCAGAATTAGGCTACGGCAGTGCTGGTGCTGGAGCGTCAATACCACCAAATGCAACCTTAATTTTTGATATTGAATTATTAGATGTACAGATGCCTATTATTCTAGGTCAATCCACCCCTACTGAGTTTATTGAGCTCCAAAAAGATGGATATATTGTAATTGATATCCGCCGTGAGGAAGAATGGATTGAAACAGGTATCATTGAGGGTGCAGAAACAATCACAGCTTTTGCTGAAAATGGCCAACTTCATCAAGATTTTCAAGAAAAATTCTTCTCTCTGGTGAAAGGTCCAGAAACTCCAATTTTATTATATTGTAGAACTGGAAATAGAACTGAAATGCTTGGGAATGCCTTAATCGATCAAGTAGGTTTAAAGAATGTCTATCATTTAACGGATGGTATAGTTGAATGGAAAAAATCTGGAAATAAAACTTCTGTTTATTCAACTTCTAAGTAAATTCCCAATAACAGGGAAATCCCACCCTTGCCAAATGAGCGTCTGAGTAAAGGCTATAGAAACGGTGATATCAAGGCCTTAGCCCATGCATCACACAAAACGCACGTCTGTATCTCCCTGAAACAACGCGGTTATTCACGCAATTATGGGCTAGTTTGCACTCTGGGGAAGCAGATGGCGGTGTTGTCAGACAAAGCCTAACACGTATCAAAGTGCCGCGCTCATGCAAGATATCCTCAACTTGGCGGAAACTGAGCGGGTAACGCACGTAATACATAACCGCTAAGCGGATGATTTTGGCAGACGTTTTGAAGTAGCTTCAATTGCTGTTCCATATTTTGGAAGCTCAGCCAAAGTTTTTCCATGTGCTGCCATCAAAGTATCTCTAACGTATGCAATATGCGCTGTTTCCTCGATAATTTCTGCTAAATACTGTGCTTTCATTAAATTTTCTCCAACACCAATAGTCCCATGGTTCGCTAAAACAGCTGCGTGAATCTTTCTATTAGTGAAAACTGGACTTATATCTTTGGCAGTTTGCGGGCCACCCTGAGTTGATAGTGGAATAAGGGGCATTTTACCGATTTTTTCAATTGTTTGAACTGTAAGACAAGGTATTTCAATACCTGCACTGGCATATCCTGTTGCCCAAGGACTGTGGCAGTGAACAATGGCACGAATATCATCTCTAATACGATATAAATCTAGATGAAATCCAAGATCTTTTGATGGTTTCTGAGCTGATTTCTCAATTGATCCGTCTAAATTAACTATCTGTAGATTATCATGGGTACATTCATTAAATCCTATCCCAGATGGCTTAATGATTATAGCGTCTTGTTTTTCTAAGCGGACAGAAAGGTTACCTCCTGCATTAGTTTGCAAACGTAAATCAAAACACCTTTTGGCAGTAGCAATCAATTCTTCTTTTTTTTCATAAATTTCAGACATCAATATTCCTTGTTAGTTGATGAGTATTCTTCGAGTGTATTTAATATTGAAACTGTTATTTCAGGATCGCTAATATGAACATTATGAGTTACTAACTTAATGTGACTTTTTAAATTTTGGTTAACCGTTTGAAGGAAGATATTTCTTAGATTTTCATCTTCAATGGCCCCACCAGAAATGTCCTGATGAGAAAAGCCACCCATTGGAACGATTAATTTTGTCGGACCTTTTGTCAAATTCAAACTATCACAAAGTGCCTTTGCAACAATAATCATCTCAGTTTCAGAAACTTTAACATGAGTAAAAAAACCAGAATGTTCATAGTGATCACGTTTAAGATATTTTTCTGGAATAAGTAATTTTTCACCTAGACCAATAAAGTTTAATCCCCCGGGTAAAACAATTCTTGGCAAATCCATAGAAACGCTAAATCTCGTTGGCATAGGCGCATGTGCACCTGCAATATGAAGGCGTGTAAGTTCATGAGGAGTTAAATCAATTATTGTATGAAATGCATTTCGTTCAGCAAAACGCGCAAATGCAGCTCCACCATATCCATTGGCATGAAATACAGTGGTTTCTTTATTCTTTTGACGCAATGCCGCCACAAGAGGAACAATTGCAGACTCTGTAGCTCCAAGAGCTGTAATCCCAATAGAAGATCCTGAACTGAAAGTATTTTCAACATTTTTTTTCATACACAATCCAGCAGTTATAGCCGCAGCATTATTCAAAACTTCACGTAGGGTTGTATTTAATCCACAAATATCTGCCAATGTTGGAACTAATATAATAGATGTATCAGACATCGCTGTTCTTGGATCAAATGGTAATGTTGTGACTAGTATCTTGGGGAAAGTAATGGGTAATGCTCTCATAATCTGCAAGATTATTTCACCACCTGTTCCTCCACCTAACCCAACAATTGCGCTGACACCATTTTCAATGGCATTCTCCACCTCGAGTATTGCTTTGTTACTAGTGAATGCCATTGCATTTATTTTTTGCACACCACTTAATACTTTTGAATCTGATATTAAGGACACATCTAATATTCGAACATCAATTTTATGTACAATCAATTGTGTTCTGAGATATTCTGCTTCTTCTAATTTTGTATTTAATGTACATAAAAGAAGAACACTGGAAGATTTCATAATCTTAACCTTTTACCGCTCCGGCTGTCATACCTGATATAATCTGACGTGAAGCAAATAATGTAAAAATTATTGGTGGGATTGCAAGCAACATTCCAGTTGCCATTATAACACCCCATTCAATATTAAATTCTGACATATTATTCACAATTAAAATAGGAACTGTTTTCGTTCCCCTATCCGATAAAGCTGATGCCAATAGGTACTCATTCCACGCTATTCTAAATGTAAAAATTGCTGCAGCTGCTAAACCTGGTTTTATCAACGGCAAAACTACAAGAAAAAATACTTGAAAAGGACCTGCCCCATCAACTCGAGCTGCTTCTTCTAATGACCGAGGGACTTGAATTATAAAGCTTTGTAGTATCCATATAACGAATGGTAAGTTCATTGCTACATATATTAATATGATACCTGAATGTGTTCCTGCCAAACAAACATCACCACGACCACCGAAGACATCACGAATTATTTCTCCAAAATAAGAATTTTTTGAAATGCAGAATTCATTATTCCACAGCCCAAAAACAGGCACAAGTAATACTGCGGGAGGAACCATTCTAACCATTAATGTAGTCAAAGATGCAGTATCTCGTCCCATAAACTTAAATCGAACTAGAGCATAAGCTGCCATACAACCTATCACCAATGTTAGTAATGTTGAAATCAAAGCAATAATAATAGAATTTATGAATGCTCCACCAAATTTTAAAGAACAAAAATCTAAATGATCAAGCTCGTACCATAAAACATCACATAACGCCGTTTCGTAATTCTGGATTGTAGGAAGAAATAGCAAACCAGATGTTCCACCAATTATATCAACATCAAGTTTAAACGAATTTGCAAGCATCAATACAATTGGACCCACAGCCATAAATATTAGGGTAATTAATAATGCGTAAAAAGCTGGGTTTTGGCGTTCATAATTCATTAGCTTTAATACTCTTCCTGGATTTGGCGTGCTAGTCGAGCCGCACGATTTTCTTGAATACGAGTTATTGCATACATGCTAACAGTTAGTATGAGCAGTATTATTAAAAGATAATTGGACATTGCTGCGGCAACACCCAGTTCACGAAATTCTGTTGCAGTACGTGAAATACGTAGAGCAAGAATTTCAGTGGAAAGGCCAGGTCCACCTTCTGTCATTACTAAAATTACCTCGAGAACTTTAAAAGCATCAATCAACCTTAATAGCGCCGTTACTATCAAAACTGGCATCATTAATGGTAATTTTATATGTATAATTTGTTGCCAAGATGTTGCACCATCAATTTTTGCAGCTTCAATTGCAGATCTTGGAAGAGACTGTAGTGCAGCCAATGAAAGTATAAAAATGAAAGGTGTCCATTGCCATACATCAGCGATAATTACTGATAAAAGAGCATTTTGCCCTAACCAATCAATTCCATCCAACCCAAATGATTTTAGTGTTTTATTAAAAGTTCCAACTGTTGGATGGTACATGTATCGCCACATCAAACCAACAACTACAGGTGCTATCATCATTGGAAGTATGAATAATGTTCGAAGTACAGACATTCCACGAATATTTCTATCTAACATTAATGCTAAACCTACACCAATTACCAATTCCGAAAACACTACACAGACCGCAAATGTCAGTGTTACGACAAGACTTTCACGAAATGCAGGATCATAAAAAAGTGTTATGTAGTTTTTCAAACCAACAAATTCAGATTCTGATATATTTTGACTTGGATCCCATGCCCTAAATGAACCATAAACCATATATCCAAGAGGATACAATAAAGCGAGTATTATGATTATTATAGCCGGAGCCATGAAAGTGTATGGCGTGAATCTATTTAATTTCTGCTTAATCACCGTTAGCTCCAAAAAGCATAAAAAAGATGCGACCCAATCTTCAGATTGGATCGCAATAGAGTATTTAAATTATTGCCAAGTATAGTATCCTGCTTCGTCCATAATACCTTTTGCACGCTCGGCAACTCCATCAAGTGCAGTTTGTATGTCAAGGTCCTCTGTCAACACTTTAGATAATGTTGTTCCAAGATCAGCGTTTATTTTACCCCAAACTGGAATAATTGGGCGCCAATCAGGATCTGCATGTTTTAATGCTTCACCAAATATTGACATATGTGGAAATTTAGCATTCACATCAGCATCAGCATGTGTGGAAAAGCGAGAAGGATTACCACCAGCTAGTGCTGTAAGTTTATCGCCTGTTTTTGATGTTAACCATTGCATTAGTAAAAATGCTGCATCTTTATTTTCCGCATTTTTTGGAATACCAATACCAAAACCGCCAGTTTGCGATCCACGACGAACACCCATTGGGTGCATTGCCCATCCAACTTTTCCTACTACTTTTGACTTCTTAGGATCATCAATTTGACCCGCTACAACTGTAGTATCTAGGAACATTGCTGTATCACCGTTTAGGAATGAACCAAGCGCTTCGCCAAATCCAAAACTTGCTGCCCCTTCAGGGCCACAATCTACGATTGTTTTTAGTGCATTTGCTGCTTCAACACCTGCAGCATTATTAACAATAGGATTCCAACTGTTATCAAATACACGCCCACCAAGAGGAGCTAGATGCAGTAGAAATGCATGCGCTGCGTGATGTCCAGATGCTGCGCGAGAAGATAATCCCCCCATACCGGGTTCAAGCTGTGGGATTTTACATGCGATATCTAACATTTCTTCGTAAGTTTCAGGAACTGCTAGATTATGCTTTTCAAAGATATCTTTTCGGTAACCAAGCACAGAAGTTTCGGAGCCATATGGAACTCCAAATAACGATCCAGTTTTACCAGCTAGATAACCTTTATTACCACCAGCAAAGCCAATATTATATACATACCCATCGATCAAATCATCAGGATCATAAGATGGATCTGCTAATTTTGGGTTCATGAAATATCGAGCAAGATTTTCTAATTGATCTGCATATACATAATCAGCTTTTGAAAACACAACATAAGCAACTAAATCGTAGTCGCCTTCATCTTGTCCAAGTTCCAATGTTTGGCGTTCTCGCATTTTCATGTATGGCAATTGATCAACTTCAACTACAATGCCAGTTTCTTTTGTAAATTCAGGTAATACCTTCATTACAGCATTATAATGTGGATGCGCAGGAAAGTTAACAACAAGTGTTGTACCCGCAAATTCATCATATGGGCCAGCAAAAGCAGCTGTTGCCAACGCAATTGCTGTTGATGCCCCAAGGGATATTCTCTTAAGTGTTTTTAGCATATGTTTCCTCCATTTTGCTAAGTTAAGACGTCAAAGCGCCAGTTCTGTTTTGCTGTCAAAAAGATGTATTCCCTCTGATCTGACCGCAAACCTTAATGTTTCACCAAGTGCTATTGGTGTTTCAGACTTCAATTCAACTGTGATATCGGAGTCTCCGCACGCGCACATCAACACAGATTGTGCACCGACGTATTCAGAGACCACAATTCGAAGATCTAATGCCCTGTCTGATGTGGCTTTAGGATCATATATTAAATCACTTGGACGAATTCCGATAATTACTCGCCCCTTGTATTTTTTGAGTGATTTTGCTTTCTTTTTGGGAATTGCAATTTTAAATTCTTTACCCTCGGCAAAAAGAACATCATTCTCTTCAACTATTCTTGCGTCCATAAAGTTCATGGGCGGTGAACCAAGAAAGCCTGCAACAAATTTATTTGCAGGCTTCTTGAACAACATCTCAGGCGTTCCTTGTTGCTGAATATGACCATCATTCATAACAACAATTCGATCAGCCAGTGTCATAGCCTCGATTTGATCATGTGTTACATAAATCATATTCTTCTTAACACTTTGACGCATGACGGCAAGTTCTGCACGCATTTGCCCTCTTAATTTGGCATCAAGATTAGATAAAGGTTCATCAAATAAAAAAACCTCACTGTCTTTTGCCAATGCTCGCGCCATGGCAACCCTTTGACGCTGCCCCCCTGATAATGCACCAGGTTTTCGACTTAAAAAATTTGTTAAGCCCACTGTTTCTGCTACTTGTTTTACTTTATTTTCAATTTCAGCTTTGGGTAATTTTTGTAATCTAAGAGCAAATGATATGTTACGAGCAACATCCATATGAGGGTAAAGCGCATAATCTTGGAAAACCATTGCAAGATTTCGATCTTTCGGTTCAAGATGACTTATAGGATTATTATCAAAATAAATTTCGCCACTTGTCACAGTTTCTAGTCCAGCTATCATTCGAAGCGTTGTAGATTTTCCACATCCAGATGGCCCTACTAAAACTGTAAATTCGTTTTCTTCAATTTCAAGATTGATCCCATGCAATACCTTAAAGGTGCCATAACTCTTGGTTAATTTTTCCAAACGGATTTTAGGCATGAATAATCTCCAATTATGATAATCATTATTTTGTATACAAAAGCAAATGTAAATATACAAAATTGCAAAAGGCTATAAATAATGTTAAACATTGAGTTAAGCAGTATACAATGAGGTGAAACAATGGCAGTAACGAGCTCTAAAACTAATATCCCGCCTAAAAGATCAACAGCTCAACGAATCGAACGTGCTCTAGTTGAAGAAATTAGTGCAGGTGAATTAACCCCTGGCCAAAGACTTGATGAAGCTGGACTTGCCATTAGATTTGGCGCTTCTCGAACTCCTGTTAGAGAAGCATTATCAAGATTAACGGCCCAGGGCGTTTTAATAGCAGGACAAAAAAGAGGTGCATTTGTAGCAGAATACACACGCGAACAACTTAGCCAAATCTTTGAAACAATGCACGAAATTGAGTCTGCATGTGCAAGAATAGTTTCTCAGAGGCTGGACTTATTAGCTAGAACAGAAATTGAAACCGCACAATCAGAATGTTTAAGTGCTGCAGAATTAGGTGATAAAAAAGCTTACCTAAGAGCAAACGAAGCATTCCATATGGCAATATATAAAGCTACTGGAAATCCTTACATAACTGAAATTGCGAGCGAGTTTCGGCGTCGCACGGGACCATTTCGAGCCAAAAAATTCTTATCACATCAGGATTTACTTGATTCTGCAAATAGCCACCAAGCTTTAATTAATGATATATTTTCCGAAGATTCGGCAACTGCTTCACAAGGTATGAGAGCCCATATGACAGAAAGTTTCATGCAAGCACTAAAAGCAAATTAAAAAAAACATCATCTTAGGCTTGTATATGTGTTCAATATAATGTTTTTGTATACATTATCGATTCTTATTACTTGGAGGACACATGGGCATCACAGAAACAAAGATTTATCCGATTAATACTGGATGGCTTGAAGCTGATCTTGGTACTTATATATTTTGGAAAGGTCCTGCAGGAAAAAAATACTGGAATCCGGTTTATTGTTATTATGTAGATACTGGCAAACATAAGATACTTGTTGACACTGGATTATGCGATGAAGAGCGAGCAACAAAATATCACCACAAATGTGAAAAACGTGGATGCTTAGAAGTTCATGATCATTTAGAACAAAAACTCGGTGTTCATCCTGACGAAATAGATGCAATAGTCTTCACTCATTTACACTGGGACCATGTGCAAAATATGAAAAAATTCAAAAATGCCCGTTACATAGCTCCAAAAGGTGAAATTGAAATGGCATATAATCCACTGCCATTATATTATAGAACTTATGAATGCGGTATCTTAGATATTGAACCACCTTATGCCGGATGTGTTTTTGAAGCCGTTGAAAAGGAATGTGAAGTTCTACCAGGAATTACAATGTTCCATACACCTGGCCATTCTGTTGGACACATGGGCGTTACTGTAACAACATCAATGGGAGATATAGTTATTGCAGGAGATGCAATCTTCTGTGAACGTAATTTAGATCCTAATCCATCCGAAAAATGGCGCCATTGGGTTCCTGCACGTTTTGTAAATTCTTTTGAAGGGTGGAAATCAGTTGAAGAAATTGATAAACGCGCTGATTACGTATTACCTTGTCATGATGAACCAGCAAATGCTCGCTCTACTGTCTATCCGTATGAGGGTATGCCAATTCGTAAACGGCGACAACCAATTCCTGGATATAAATTTTATTTTGGTGATATGCCCGCTGGAATGGCTAATAAAGCTGCACCTGCAATGTCAAAGAAAGAGGCAGATGAATTTATTGCAAGTCTAGTAGATCCAAAAGATATGGCTGAATACTAAAAGTGACAACTCACATAAAATCTCTAAAAACAATAGCATCAAATTATGATGCTATTGTTTTTGATCAATGGGGAGTACTTCATAATGGAAGTGCACCATATAAAAATGCTGTTGGACTTCTCAAAGAACTTTACAAAGATGGAACACGACTTGCAGTACTCTCAAATTCCGGCAAAAGAAGTGAATTAAATGCAAAACGTATTTCAGAAATGGGATTTTCTAAAAAGTTATTTGAACAAATTATGACTTCTGGAGAGGCATTATGGAACGATATTTCGACTAAAGTGATAACAGAAAAGTGCTTTTTCCCAATTGAGCGTAACAAAGGCGATGCTTCAAATTGGGTTGGCGATTTATCTATAAAAATTACTTATAATCTCAACTTAGCTGATGCAATAATTTTAATGGGGCTACCTGATGAGCCACAAAATGATGATTGGAAAAATTTGATTAAGAAGGCTTTAGTAAAAAAGTTGCCTTTATACTGCTCAAATCCAGACTTAATGTCGCCACGAGCAGATGGAAAAATTGTTACATCACCAGGTACAATAGCGAATTATTATGAAAATAATGGTGGTAAAGTATTTTTTTATGGTAAACCACACCGTCCAATATTTGATGCACTAGAGCTTAAACTTGGTGTCAATAATATATTGATGGTCGGCGACAGCTTAAAGCACGATATACAGGGTGCGCAATCTATCGGCTGGGATAGTTTATTTGTACTTAACGGATTGTATTCAAAAGATTTTAGAAATGGTGAAATTGATATGACTTTAAATAAATTGATAACAGAGAATGATTGCCAAAGACCCACATACTTGATTGAAGAGTTGCAATGAAACTTAGCACTGAACTAATTACATCCAATTTTCTTTCAATGTCTGCAAGACTTGGCAATGACCCACTTCAAGTCCAAGGTCCAGGTGGAAATACATCAATAAAAGATGAAAAAATAATGTGGATCAAAGCCTCAGGCACTGAGCTTGCAAATGCAGAAACGGAAAGTATTTTTGTAGCCGTAGATCGAATTGCAGCAAACGCTCAGGCGAATGGATATGGGGATGGAACCTGCATAGATACTGTTATAGATCCAGAAATTAACTTACGCCCATCAATTGAAACAACTTTTCACGCTGCCCTAAATCACAAAGTTGTTGTACATACCCATTCCATATCTACACTTACTCATGTCATAAGCAATGAAGGCCGGGATGTTGCTAAAAATAAATTAAAAGATATGCCATTTATAATGGTTCCATATGCAAAGCCTGGCGTTCCTTTGACTAATGAAATTCTTGCCCGCGTAAATAGTGATACAAAAATTATTTTACTGCAAAATCACGGGCTAATATGTTGTGGTGAAACGGTCGAAGAGGTTTCAAATCTGATAAAAGAAGTAGAAACTAGGCTTTATTTACCACCAAAAAATATTTCTCACACTCCTCCAAATAAAATTATTGATAAAGCTTTTTCATGGACGAGTGAAAGCTGGATGGCACAAGATAAAATAGTAAATTCCTATATTACTAGTGGCTCATTTTATCCTGATCATGTTGTATTTCTTGGATCTGGCTTACCGGTCTCTGACGCAAACGGCAAAACACCAGTTGTACTCCATGAAGGTGAGGGCGTGGCTATAAGATCCGATACCACAAATAGCCAAAAAGCCATGCTAAAATGTTTATCTGATATCATGTGCCGTTTACCAAAATCATGGATACCACTAACAATTGGAGTAAATGCAGAAGCTGAACTTTTAAATTGGGACGCCGAAAAATACCGCCAAAAATTAGCAGCTGAAAAATGAGACTAAGTTTAGGAATTGATATTGGCACATCTGGAATTCGTACAGCGATAATAGATATGAGTGGTGAGCCAATTTCGATGATGCGGGTGAATCATAGAAAACAAAACCCTGATTTTATTAAAGCATCTTACTGGTGGTCTTCTGTACGTGACTGTATCAGAATGCAATTAGAACATTTAGAAAAAATTAATATTTCGCCCAAAAAAATAAGCCACATAGCCGTAGATGGTACATCAGGATCAATGGTTTTGACTGATAGTAATCTCACTCCTGTTACACGGGCTTTAATGTATAATTCAAAAGGGTTTGAAGCTGAGGCAAGCATTATAGAAAAATTTGCACCTTCTACGCATATTACACGCGGGTCATCTTCTGCTCTTGGCCGAGCAATGCGACTGATATCAGAGGATAAATTGAATAGATCTAATTATTTATTACATCAAGCAGATTTTATAGCATGTAATTTACTTGGACGTGGTGGTTTTTCGGATCATAACAATGCGCTAAAGTTAGGATATGATCCAGAATTAAATTCTTGGCCAAATTGGATTCAAAATGTAATTGATAAATCACTTTTGCCAGACGTAAGGCCTGTAGGCTCCTTACTTGGTAAAATTTCATTGGAAGTAGCAGATTCATTAGGCTTACCCAAAACAGCACAAATTTATGCCGGAACTACAGACAGTATTGCTGCATTTTTTGCTACAGCCCCTCTGAAAAGTGGTAATGCAGTGACATCTTTGGGATCAACACTTGCAATAAAAGTGTTAAGTAAAACTCGCATCGATGATCCTGAAATTGGTCTTTACTCTCATCGAATTGGTGATGCTTGGCTAGTGGGAGGTGCCTCAAATACTGGAGGAGCTGTGCTTGCGAATTTTTTTACTCAAGATGAACTAAAAAATCTCAGCAACAACATAGATACATCAACTCATACTGGCTTAAACTATTATCCCCTTTTGAACAAAGGGGAACGTTTTCCAATAAACAATCCAAACCTAGAACCTCAAATGAGCCCACGGCCAACTTCAAAAACAGTTTTCCTTAAGGCAATATTTGAGGGTATCGCAGATATAGAAGCAAAGTGTTACGAGTCCATAAAATTACGTGGCGGGCAATTCCCAGATAAGATTTATACAGCAGGTGGTGGTGCAAAAAACCAAACATTTACTAACATAAGGGCAAATTGCCTCGGAGTAAAACTCTCTCAAGCTCAACACAGCGAAGCGGCTATTGGAGTAGCACGTATTGCGTTGTTGGAGTAGCTTGAATTTAACCACGATAGATTTATTATTTTATGAATACTATTTTAAATATTTCTGGTTTCATAAGACACAAAACTAATATTTGGCGGTGTTGTCGGATCTACACTTCAGACATAATTGAAAGAACTTCACCCATTGTTTCTTCTACGGTGTTGTCAGACAAAGCCTAACACATCTCAAAGTGCCACGATCACATAAACCTATGAAGCGCAGATTTGGAACCACTCAATGAGAGCGGCACTGCGTTTTTGTTTGTAAGTCTGTCTGTTTTGAAGATGTCTTTCATGATTGAAGTGGTTGTATATTTGACTGTGATAACTGACGAACCTCTGAAGCGTGGCTGCTGTTTTAAATAACTGCATTGCTCGCTCTCGCCTTCGAAACGGTAAGTGTGAGTTTTCACATCTGTTGTTGGACCGGCCTCCACATAATTGCCTGTTAGCAATTCCAATCTCACGAAAAGCAGCGCTATAGGATGGTAACTTATCTGTTGTGATAATCTTAGGTGAGCCGTGTTTACGCATTGCTTTTATAAGGAACTTCTTTGCAGCTGTTTTATTACGTCGCTTTGTAACGAAGCATTCAAGAACTTCCCCTTCATGATCAACCGCGCGCCAAAGGTAAAAGCGATCTCCATTTATTTTGACGAAGACTTCATCTAAATGCCATTGCCAGTTTGAGTGTTGATCCGCCCTCTTCTTTCGAATCTCCTTAGCAAATTTTGAACCAAACCTATCAACCCAGAACCGTACAGTTTCGTGACAGATATCGATGCCGCGCTCATGCAAGATATCCTCAACTTGGCGAAAACTCAGCGGGTAACGCACATAATACATAACCGCTAAGCGGATAATTTTGGGAGACGTTTTAAAGTACTTAAATGGATTTTGTGTTGTCATCAACCAGAATTAAGGATTAGCCGCTTGCGCGTCAAGTTTGTCTGACAATGCCGACTTGTATGTCCAATGCTCTAGGCCAGCAGATACTTGAGAAGCAAACATTATGACTGCAGCTGTTACTAATAGTTTCTTCATTTTACATCACACCTATCTGTTCTACTATTTAATATGATCAGACTAGTGTGTCGTATTGAGATTATCAACATTATCTCATAAAGACATTGCAACTAAGTAAATGCGTAATAATGTAGTGAAAAAATGAAAGCTAGATTCTCATGTTGAAACCATTATTAATCACATTAATCACCGTACTAACTGCCTCAACTGCATTAGCAGAAACATTCAATATTACTTCTGGTAGCGCAACAAATGCAGGTAATACTGTCAATGGCTCTGATACAGTTAACATTACTGGAACATTACAAACGGTAAACAATGCAAATGAGCATGGAATATCAACAACTGGCGGTTTGAATACTGTAATCCTCAAAAGTAATGGTAAAATAATTACTACAGCTCAGGATGCATATGGTATTTTTAATGTTGGCGATAAAAATGAAACAACTATACTGGGTGAGATAAATGTTAGTGGAAGTGCCGCAAGAGGAATTTATAATTCTGGTGACGATAATATAACCAGTGTTGCTGGTTCAATTATATCATCAGAAAGCGGCAAACATGCTATCGACAATACTGGTGATAACAACACTACAACTATGTCGGGAAGTGTTAGAACATCAAGAGACAACGCAACTGCAATCGACAATGTCGGCAATGGTAATAAGACGATATCTTCGGGAACAGTAACTACAACTGGAGATGCTTCACAAGGCATTGGA
>Ga0228644_1000163_pt1 | contig 23229 bp, 27 predicted proteins | sample 56DmetaG_FD_186020 | JGI IMG/M metagenome (GOLD analysis project Ga0228644, IMG submission 186020) | Seawater microbial communities from Monterey Bay, California, United States - 56D | ecosystem: Environmental > Aquatic > Marine > Coastal | place: USA: California | collected 2016-11-09
AAGGATAACCCCCCCCCTCACGCTAAAGAAGAAAGCGTACTAACAGTTATAAATAATAGGTAAAAGTCACTTTTTAGGTGACCCTAAAAAATAAAGTTATACCCCTGCCATGTAAGGTATTTTAAAACTACTATAAACACCCTAAAAATAAACTTAGAAATAGCTATAAAAAAAAGCAGATAGTAGTATCAAAAGAGATAAACATAATAATATAATTACCAGCTCCTTATGGGCTAGATCATTGTTAGTTAATGACTTCTTATTAGGAGATCCAAAAACACAACTATACCAAATTTTAGCAAAAGCAATAGGCGCAACCGTACTTGCAGCTAATAAAATATAAAAAAATAATAAAAAAGATATATCAGATACACAGCTAAATAACATAAACTCACAGCTAAATTTTAAGGTACCAGGTATAGCTAAGTACATAAGAACCATAAAAATTATTGATATACCCAAATTAGGAGAAGTATGTACTATACCAACTACCTCTGATGTTTGTCGCGACTGAAAACGTCTTTGTATACAGTCTACTAAAAAGAACATAAGGGAAGATAGTAAAGCATGCATAAAGCAAAAAATTATACCAACGCTAACAACTGGAGAGTAACCAAATAAAAAACAAATAACTATCAAATTCATCTCTTGAATTGTACAAAATGCAACTAACTTCTTTAAATCAACCTGGGTTCACATCTTTAACGAAGCATCAATAACACCTACTGAAGCAATTACTATTTGAATTATATTATTAGAAGGGAAATTTAGAGCTAAATAGAATTTATAAAGACCAAAAAGTGCAGTTTTAACTAGGAAACCACTTAAATACATACTAAAGCTACCAGACGCCTCAACGTGAGTTTTTGTAAGCCAATAATGTAACGGTCAAATAGGAATCTTAAACCCAAAGCCTAAAAACAAAATAAGTTTCATATAAAATACATCATCAGGAGCAAAATTATACCACCTTAATTGACTAATAGTAGTAAGGCCTGAAACGTTAACCATATACATAATAACTAAAAAAACTAATAAAGATCCTAGTTGCGTTCAAATTAAAAAGTATAGAGACGCACCTACACCCTTCTTATTGGGGCTGTTATAATAAACTAGAATAAAGGAAGGAAGTAGAAGAAGCTCGTACAAAATAAAAAAAATATAAACATCATCAGCACACGCAAACATAATAACTATAATTATAAAATAATCAAATAATAAGGCTTGTTTTGTATTATATCAAAAAATTTTATCATTAAAATTAAACAAGGATAAAAATCCTACAACGTAAGCTAACATTATTAAAGCTATACCAAACAAATCTAATGATAGAATACCTGATTTTATATTTAAATAGGGAATTTCGTAATGAATACACATATACTCTAGATTTAGTGAATCTCAAGCTAATGTAGCAAGAAAAAAATATAAGTTAGTTATTTGTAGGAATAATCCTAGAAAAAAACTTATAGGTAATCAAAATTTCGCAAACATAGGTAAGGAATTAGATTGTCGTATGCCAGAAGACAATAAGAGTAGCAAATTTAAAGTGAACGTTACTGCTGCAATAAACAAGTTTAATTGCATAGTCAACTCCACAACACTAACAATATTAAAATATTTAAAATTTATTAGGCTAGATATTTAGATTAGCACACAAAAGCATAAGGTTCATACAATAACATGGATTTTTATTTTATGCTTAATTCCAGTTTTTATTTATAAGCTAATTACAACTAAAAAAGCAGATACTATGAAAAGCAATAAAAATAAAAATTTATACACTACTAAAAAGTCATAGTACGTTTTTGTTGTTTTTAGGTTTAAAAGTTTTAAACTGTCCAGCGAGGATACAAAATATGAAATTTGGGAGGCACCCAATACCAGATATTGTCTTATAGAATTTAAAAATCATAAATTTATATTAATATCATAAGAGGCACGTGACTTATTATTTAATCAGAAAGTGTACATAGTTTTAAACAAAAATAAGAAATAAGGTAGTCATGTATATACCCCTTTTACATGCGGCCTGGAAAGGAGTTAAGAAACTTTCGTCTACGTATAGTAGAAGGTACAGGACCTAAAAGTCTACTACCGTAGGAATTCATTCTTTTTTTTAGTAAGATAACTGAGTTTGTTTTAAATTTTATTGTAGTACCATCGAGTTTGCTAAGCTCTTTTTTTGTTCGTACAACGATACCTTTAACTTTAGATTTTTTAGCTAGCCAGTTATCTGGCTTAGTCTCCTTAATGCTAACTTTGATAAAATTACCAGTTTTAGCAACTCTCCTATCAAAACCATAATATAAATGAAAAACTTTTGCTCAAGTTACGCCACAACTATCAGCAGGGGACACATACGTACCTTTCTGTACCATTAGAGGTAATGTTTACTTTATTATTTATTATTTATGATACGAACACCTGGTTGAGCATTACTTTGGTTTACTAAATTCTGTTTACGTAAAAAATAAAAGTCTAAAGAGCTAAAAAAAAAAGACATAAATCTTTTTAAAAGGTTATGATTAGTAGATTTAGCTATACCTACTAAGTTAAATACAGTAATACATAGTATACTACCTACAAATAGCATCCAACCAATAAGCATAAATTCATAAGAATTTATAAAATAATAACTTAAATATAAACCAATAAAGTCGTTCATAGCTAAATTATATAATGAATCATAATAATTATCCCATAAATCAATAGGGTTAAAAACTTGACAAAGGTAAGACTCTTTCTCTGAGTAAACCATAGGAGTAATAAATATAATAACAATAAATATAAAGTATAAATAGCGATAAGAAGATTTAGTAGTTGGTGTAGAACCTTTAAAGTTTAAATAAAATAATACTAGTAATAGCATAAATACAACAGTAATCTCTATAACATATAAAAACCCCGTAAAAAGCTCCATTTGGTAAAAACCTATAAATAGCCCAACTAGAAATAAAAATATAAAAAAATAAAGTAGAAGGTAAAATGAGTTATTTAAAAAAAAAAATAAAACTATAACTAATAGCATTGCTAATTGTAATAGTATAATTTCTGAAAATCCTGGGGCTAAATCCGATCAAGTAGACAGAAAAATGAATAAATCTCTTATTATACAATAGAAGCGAACCTAGAAATATATAAATAGTACTAGATACAGTAAAGCAACCAATATTAAAGCTGAGTAACTTTTTTAAAGAAGAAAGGAATTTGAGACAAGCAAGCAGAGTCTGCTAAAGACTGATGTTGCTTCAGCACAGAAATATTAGGATAAGGTGATGTTGAAACTAAGCTTAGAATAATGGAAATAATGAAAAAAGAGATAGGATGTTTAAACTTCGATGTACTGTACTTTAACTGTAACGCAGCAGAATCCCCATAACAAGTTTTCAGTACCGACTTATGCTTTATTAAAATATTTACTTTATAGTTAGACAGACTGTATAGATTCATGTAAGTATAAATAAGAGTATATAATAATAAGCTAATTATAAATATAATTTATAAGAAGGGTATAAAATTACTTTATAGCTTGGATACTCCCATCCACCAAAAAATAATATACTAATTACTGACGAAAAAAAAAATAAGTGAAAGTACTCACCTAAGTAATATAATGCAAAATAAAAACCACCAATCTCAACACTGTAACCTGCAATAAGCTCAGATTCTGCCTCAGCAAGGTCAAAGGGAGCTCTATTAGCCTCTAATAAAAATGTAATTATTACTAAGCCAAGTATACCTATAAATGTAAAACAATTTCAGGTTATTTCTTGGTATATAACAAAAGTAGAAAAACAAAAAGAACCACTTATAATAACAAGTGTTAACATCATCAATCCTAAAAAAATTTCCAAGTTAATAGTTAAAACAGCACACCTTATAGATGCCATAATGGCGTATTTATTTTTACTAAAGTAACCTATCATTATTATACAAAAACTAAACATCATAGATAATAAAGTCGCATAAACTAAATTATACTCTATCTCAAAAATAGAAAGACTTGGGCCTCACATAGTGTTACCCCAAAAAGAGTAACAAATTGTACAAGTTAAAGATATAATTAATATAAATCAAAATAGACTTACACCATCAGGTATTAATGTTCCTTTAGTTAGTAATTTTAGAGCATCGGCAATATACTGAAGCCTACCCCTATAACCAACAAAATTTGGACCTACACGCCTCTGAACAATGCCTAACAATTTACGCTCTACTAAAGTTAAAGCAGCGATAGTAAGCGTTGATGTTAGCATAAGTAGTATATGATATATAAGCCCAATAATAAATAAAAATAACAATGTGCTGAAAAAAACTAAGTCCACTTAATTATATAACTATGTATTACTTACTTAAACTCCGATTCCCCAAAATAAGAAACCATTAAATCCCTATGAGATGGTTTTAAAAAAATTTTGTTTTGTTTTTTAACAGCTCTGTGATGTCTCACCTTAAAAAGATAGTAAGATACACGTTTGTAAAATCTAGGTACACCATAGTTATAGAATACTGGTACTTTACGTTCAATAAATGAATCTATAATAGTAATAAAAAAGAAAGCAACACCTACCATAGTAATTAAGTGTCCTACAGTTGCCATACTATGCCACCCTGCGAATACTGAAGGGTAATCATGCAACCTTCGTGGTAATCCAGAAATTCCTAACCAAAACATTGGTAAGAATGTTAGCCACTGTCCCCCAAAATAATACACTAAGTGTAGATAAGCAAAATGCCTTGAATACTTTACACCGAACCAGGATGTAAAGTAGTGGTAAACACCTACAAAACAACCCATAATAGTAGCTCCTGAAAGCATTAAATGGAAGTGCGCAATAACATAAAATGTATCATGCATAGAGATATTTAGACCAACATGGGACAACCACATACCTGTAAAACCTCCTGTAATAAACACAATAATATAACAAATAGAAAAAGCTACAGGTACATCCAATTTTAAAGCTCCATTAAGTAATGTTAATGTCCAATTAACAAGTTTAATAGTAGCAGGTAATGATATCATAATTGTAATAGTACTATAAAGAGATCTACTCCTATGATCTAAACCAACAAGATACATATGATGACCCCATACAGCAAATCCCATATAAGCCATAATATAAATAGCCCAAATTAAATGCTGCTTAGATGCAATTCTCCTTAAATTACGACTAGGTAATACCATATTAACAAAACCAAAAGTAGGTATAATTAGTATGTACACCTCAGGATGTCCAAAGAATCAAAATAAATGTTGAAATAATATAGTATCTCCACCATAAACAAACTCAAAAAAAGTTGTTTGCCAATGCCTATCCATAAGAAGCATAAACATAGATGCACCAAGAACAGGGGTAACAACAGCTAACATTCGCATAGTTAGTAATAAACTAATAGTAACAAAAGGTAATAGCGCTCTCCTATTCCTAAAACCAGGCATAGCTAAAGTACGTTTAGTAATTAGAAGATTTGTAAAAGAAATAGTAGTGCTAATACCAGCAAAGATAACTGAAGTTATTAAGATATCCTGGCTTCCGTAGTTAGTATACTTAGGGTTAGAGGAGAATGGGGTAATGAAAGCCCAACCTGCTGTTGTAAGGGTCCTATCAGAACACTTTGTAAAATAAACTTTTTTACGCTTAGACTTTAAATTTTTTAAAGCACCATAAATAAAAGATTCAGATAAATTAATAACTTCCCCCAGGTTAAGAAGTCTAAGAGGTGTAAATAAAAAATTACTATAAGCACTATATCTATAGTCTTTATCTAGAGGTTTTCGGTTTCTTCAAGAAACTGTAAGGTCGTCTTGTGTAAACTTAGTAAAAGTTACACTATTCAAAGCATCTACGTTTGTATTACCAAATTTATAATTTTGGTTAGTTCGACTGGTAGCTTTATCTAATAATGGTAAATAAAAGGAAGGTTTATCATAGTACTTCCAAAATTGAGGCCTTAAAAACGCAATCTTAGCAACTAAAATATAACCGCAGGGTTGTATTCAAAAACCAATACTATTTAACCTTGGAAATGCAACATCCTTAGAACCAACATGGTAAGGAATTAAAAAGTTTGCAAACGCACCGAATAAAATAGGGACTACTACAAAAAAAACCATAATAAGACCATGTGCAGTAATAACTTGAAGATAGCGTAAAGAGTCACCTTTAAAAAAAAGACTTCCTGGTACTGCTAGCTCGAGTCTAATAAATGTAGCTAGCCCTGCTCCTGATAATCCTGTAAACATACTAAAGTATAAATAATTTATTGCTATCTGTTTATGATTAATAGTATAAATATACCTTTTTAAGAAAACTTTCCTATTATTATTTGCAAAATTTAAAATTGCTAATAATTTTTTTAAAAATTTTTGAAGACTAAACTTTAGCTCGTTAATATTAGAAAAAAATTTAATATTACTAATTGAAAAACGACTAATTATAGTAAGGAGTGAATATATATATTTTATTCGCACTAGTAATTATTATTTTAATTTTTTTTTAAAAAAAAGACATTATAAAGATAACTAAGTTTATATGAAACGTTTTGAAAATTTAGAAACTGACGATTATAAGCACCCAACCTGTAATATTCAAAAATTTGATGTAAATATAAAAATTTATAAGTAACTCAATTATTCATTACAGGTACGTTAAGGTCAAATAGGTTTAAATTAGATAAACCTACAGTTAGTAATTTAGTAGATTGGATGTAGCTTAAAAATTTTCTTGACTTAGGTATAGATAAAAAAAATATAGAGTAGGCTTTGAATCTATTAAGTATTTTTTTTAATTTTTTTTTACGCGTTTTTACACGCTTCTTAGTCATTATATAAAGTAATTTTATAAATATAATAGGATAATAATTATCAAATATAGAATAAGTTAATAAATTTGTAATATTAATAAAACTTTTTTTCATAGAAAAAAATATTATTTTTTTTTTTAAAAAACCTAAATCATAAAATAAGTAAAAAATTTTTGTAATATCATTAGAGTAGCTCTTAAAAAAAAAAGAATTATATAAAGGATTATAAGAAAATATAGGAGATTTACAAGTGACACTACTTACATAGGTAGGAAGGTAAAACAATTTAAGAACATTTTTTTGCGTACATGTCTTCATTAGTTTTTTAGGGTCAGAATGTAATCGTTTAAAATGGTTAAATGTAAGTATATAAATTTTAGAAAAAATACATAACAAACTAAAATCATAAGTAACTGACAGCTTGATACCTCTTGATAAGGAGTATATAATAGACTGGGGTTTATTGATTAGCAAAAGTAAACAGCAACTCGTATAATATAACTAAACAGGTGCTACAAATACCGAGGGGAGCGGGAATCGAACCCACAAATACAATTTTGAAGACTGACGTTTTACCTTTAAACTACCCCCCCACCACTAAAGTTATTTTAGAGCTATTCTAGTTAAATTACAATAAAGTAGGTAGGAGAGGTAAAGGGTAGCTAGTTTTTAGAGTTTGTAGATCGTTAGACAAAGCTATTAAAGATTTTAAAGTTTTTTTTTTTTGTGATAGTTTCTCAACTTTGATGTTTAAGGAATTAAAATAGTATTTTTTAGATCTTTTTTTTTTAGGAACTGCCACTTTAAAAAAATAAATTAGTTAGTAACTCTTCAATTATATAACCTAAAATTATATATATTTATATAACGTCAAAGAACAGAATCATATTCTGTAATCATCTTAGGTAAATAAACAATAACACTAGTTAATGACATGAAATCAACCTCTAAAAAATTAGGTATTAAAGTTTTATAATATACTGTTCTTAAAATTCATTTAGGCCAAAGCTTACTTCTCCTTCTAAAGAGGTTAAACTTACCCTTATTTTTAAATCAAAGTTTAGATTTTAACTTAATTACATCTTTTTTATTCTTAGTAGAGTGAGTTTTTTTATATAAATAGTAATTATTATTTATAGTTAATTGTACACGATCTCCTAAAGTTAAAGATCTGTAGGGATTAAGTACAGGTTTACTATTAACAAAAACCATACCCCTGCGGACCCACTTAAATGCGTCTTTTATAGACGTAGTAAACCTAGATCGTAAAACAATATTAAATAAGCTAAGTTCGAGACTATTAATACGATTAAAAAAGGTAGTATGTGTAGATGCACTAACTATGTTAGTAAAGTTAAGTTTACTTTTATGTTTTTTATTTAATATTAGTTTAGTAAGGCTTCTACCATCAATAAGAGCTTTAAAAAAAAACTTTTTAAAGTTTACAGACCTCATAGGACGCTTTCGACAAATCTTGCGCAGTCTCCTTGATTTACTAAGTTTGCTAGTTACACTACCAAATAAGTCAAGTAAAGAATTAACGTTGTAATTTCTTTTAAAACTTTTTATATTTGAAAATGTAGAATATTTAAATTTTTTTAAATAATTTAATTTCTGTGATTTTTTTGTAACACGTCTTAGAATATTTTTTAACATTCTTGGTTTTTTACCAAATACAGCATATCTCTTTATAAAATCTAAATTTGATGCTTGAAAAACATCGTTATTAAATCAAAAAAGTTTATATAATTTAATATTATTATAAGTCATAGTTATTTTATTTTTTCTTGAGGATTTTAAGTAAAAGTAGGGTACTTTATTTTTAAACTTACGTGCTCAGCTCCTTCTACGTTTTCGGCGACGAGGTCTTGATTTACCAATAAATTTTATAACCTTATTAAAGCTTTTAAATCTTAAAAAAAATAATATTGTAAAAGTTATATGCAATAGAGTATAGAAACTATAAGAAGCTGTAAAAGTTCTCATTAGTAAATTACGTAATCTAAAACAGGTTTGGTGAGCTATGTAGGGTAAACTTTTGAGTTTAATAGTATTAATTAATATTATGTATTAATAATTATTTCTTACTTTTTGCGATATTTTTTAATTTTTGAGTTTTTAAACGTTTAAGCTCAGCACCTTTTTGCTTTGAAGCTATCTTTTTTTTTTTAGCCTTTGCTATCTTATCTTGCTGCTTTTTTTGTGCAGAAACCTTCTTCTGGACTTTTTTTTTTTCTACAGGAGCTGACACTAATACCTGTACAAGTTGACCTGATTTTAAGGTAATCGGAGCCCCATTAAAGCTAGCTTGTGACTCTACCAACATCCACTTAGTTAGGCCAATTTCAAATCCTATAGTAAACGAGTTTTTTTTATAAACTCTTTTCTTTTTTCCAGGCTTGGCGGCTCTATTAGATCCACTTATTTTACCTTGTGCTGCAGCGTTCAAGTCCATAATACAAACATTTTTAGATTTTTTAACGTAGCTTAATCTACGGCGTTGGCTATTTTCTCACTCAGATCTTCATTGCCTGTACCATAAATTATTATATTGTTCTGCGCCAATAGCTACTGATAATGTTGAATCGCTAAAATTACCATAAGTATTTCGAGCCATACCCAGTTTAAAGCGTTTTAGTAAGTTATTTTTCTTAAATGAAGTTCAAGCATTAGTTCAGGTTCTTTGCCCTCTAACAGGTAAACCTTTAAAATGTCTCCAACCACGATAACAGCATATCATATCTAAAAGAACAATGTTAGATTTAACTTTTAAGTTATTACTATGTTTTAAATTAGATATACTCTCAATTAATAACACAAGAAGATCGTAATGAGTTTTAAACTCTTGTACATCTTTAATGTCAAGAGAGATCTCTGACCGACTAAAAAGAGACTGGGTGGTAACTTTATCAAATCCATATACTGCATTTATCAGCGTCTGAGCTAGGGGCTTTTGTTTGCGTAAGCTAAGTTTATTAAGATTCTTAATTAAAGTTATAAATTAAAAAGTATTTTTATTAAAATATAAAGGGTTATAATCTTTGCTAAAATTTAAATAGCGAGCAATATTTAAGTTTTTAAGACTTTTTTTAAGCTTTTTTTTACGCCTATTAATAACTTTAAAATTTCCTTTAGGGGGTTGAAAAAAACATACTAAACATATTAATGTATTTTGTTGCTTAATAAATAAGATTTTACCAGAATAAATAGGGAGCTCTAATGCTGTTTTTTGGTTAACTACATTCGCTAAATCTAATGTAGTAATAAAGTCTTTTTCGCCTCCAGAATTTGTATCAGAGAGTAACAAAGTTTGATCATTAATTGAAAAAAAATTTAGATCATTACTATTGTTGTAATTTTCTAAATTAATTTTTATAGAATTATATATACTAGTTGATAATGTATTTTCATACTCAACATCTACGTTATCTACTAGACGTTTATTAACATTATTTAAAATAAAAAATTTTTTTTTGAAAAATGTAGTTATTAAAATCTTCATAAAAATATTTTGCTTAAGCAACTTAGAATAATTATAAATATTATCACCACTGCTTGATCAGTGAGAATATATTCCTAAACGATTAACAACTGGTAAACTGATCTGACCCAATTAATTATATAAATTATTACTTCTTTTTTTTTTTTATAGCTGGGTAATAAAATGGTTTACGAGAGAAAGAGAATTCGCCAAATTTTTTGAAAAAAATTAACTTTGTGTATTGAACCCTATTAAAGCTATTTCCTTTATGAATAAATAAAAGGGATATATCTAGTAAGGATGGTATAGAAGATGATCTAGCTCATGTTTTAATAGCTCTACGTTTTCTAGTAGTTCTAGGTAGGTCTCTAAGTCACACCTTACGTAGAAGACCTGTATCAATAAATTTAAGCTTTTTTAATCTAAGTACTGGTAATTATATAAAATTAGCAATTATTTTTAGCTACCCAACCCCAAAGAGATTTTTCTGGCTTATTTGTTTTTGTTCGACCACCGTTGGGGTGATCTACAGGATTTCGGGCGACTCCCCTAACTATAGGTCGAGATCCTTTAATTCGACGCATACCAGCTTTACCAAAAGTAGTAAATTTATGCATTATATTCGAGTTACGGCCTAAACAAACAAATGCGTCCAAGTGTATAACTTTATTTATACCTGTAGGTAGTTTAATTACAGCCATTTGATAATCTTCGAATTTATCGATAAGTTGGCAGTAAGTACCAGCAGCTCTAGCGTACTTTGCCCTAGATGCGCTAGTTAATTGAAGGTTTGAAAAGATAGAATAACGAGAAATAAGTCTTAGTAGTATTATAGTACCTGGTAACAAAAATTTTTTCATAGTCCTATTATAATTAAAATTAGTAAATGAACTAGTAAACTGGCCTATATGCATACCATAAGTAGCAGGTACATAGGAAAATGCACCATTATGGTACTTAATAAGAGCAATAAAAGTACTTTTTCCCATAGTTTTAAACACACTTAAAACGAGCCCTACGCAGTCCAGCTCTGTTCGTAAGTAATTTATGCTATAATTAATATTTTTTGCTTTCTTACCTCTAAATCGGGCAACATTACGACCTTTTAAATTTATACCGCTAGCCTTACGTAGCGGAAAGGTTAGTTTGTGTTTTTTAACATTAGTAGCAGATATACTTTTTAAAGTCACTTGTTTAGCTCTACTTCCTGATGTTTGTGGCTTTACCTTACTTAAAAGAATCTATTAGTTATAAAAATTAGTAATTAATAAAAAAATAGTAGCAATAAAGACTTAATACTACATATTGTTGATACTTTTGACTTTTTAAAGGAGTGTGCAAGAGTACCATAACTACCACTTCTTACTAAGGAGTTAACTATTAAATAGTTTTTTTTATAAAAAACTTTTTTTAACTCCAAGTCTTTAGTATCCTTTAAAGCTTTATAACTATTAGATAATAGTAAACACTTAATACCTACTATATTTTTATAAAAAAATTTAGGTAATAGAAATCTTGTAGAATTTCCATATGCCTCAAAAAAACCTTTTGAATGAAAAAAATATTTTGGCGAGGAAATAGTTGTTTTAGGTACAGACAAGCTTGGGTATATATTAACTATAATAGAATTGTTTAAATAGCATGTAAAGTGAAAACTAGGTTTAAGTAATTTATTAAAATTTTTAAAGAACATACCACCAACCTTCATTAAACCGTAGTTTATAGTTTTTTTTTTAAAAAATTTTTTTCTTAAAGTACGGTTAAATCAAGTATAGTTTAATTTTATAAGCCTTGCTCTTACTAACGTATTATATTTTAACTTTCTTATTCTTCTGATCTTTCTCATTTATAATTTGATAATTAATATACTTTTGAAGTTGTATAACTCCATACATTAGGGACTCTGCTGATGGGGGGCAACCTGGTACATAAATATCTACAGGTATGATACGGTTGCACCCCCTAACTACAGAGTAAGAATAATGATAGTAACCTCCACCATTGGCGCAACTTCCCATAGAGAGTACCCATTTAGTATCTGCAGTTTGCTCATATAAAGTTCTCAGCGCTGGTGCCATTTTATTAGTAAGAGTACCTGCAACAATAATAAGATCTGACTGCCTAGGACTAGCCCTAAAAATAACACCAAAACGATCAAAATCATACCTACTAACAGTAGAGTGCATCATCTCTACCGCACAGCAGGCTAACCCAAACGTAAGTGGTCATAGGGATCCGCGTCTTGATCAAGAGATTATAGACGCTACAGGTGAAATTATATAGTTAATAGACATAAATTTGTATTTATTATATAATTTTAATTCTGATAGAATTTTTTATGTTTTTTTCTCATTTTTTTCTCGCTAGCTGGTTTTTTGACACCGTATATAGATCTACGTTTAGTTTTGTATGTAACTGCAAATAGACCTAAAACTCCCCTAATGCATGAATATCTAACACCTGGTAAATCTCGGGCACCACCTCCACGAACTAAAGTTTCTCCATATTTCCTAAGGTTATGATCACCGCCAGGTATATAGGGAACTAAATATTTACAATTAGTTAACATAACTTTTACGCATTTACGCAAAGCAGAATTAGGTTTACGCGGTGTAACTTGCCTACGCTCAACAACTAATGCTTTCAGCTGGGGGCAGCGAATAGATGAACCTCTAAATAGCAATGCTGGTGTTCTAGAATTTTTTTTTTTTTTTTTTCTACCGTAATTGAGTCGGCTTAGGGGTGTAGACAACTTAATAGGTCCTTATAAGGATTTTTTATACAAGCAACATAAGATCAAAAAAGGTACATACATCTAAAACTGCACTTATTAAAGATATATTTAGTAAAAATACAGTTACAAGAATAACGGTTATTGGCTTAATAAAAAGGGTAGTGTTTTTTTCAAATATAAAAAGTTGGTTAGTTTTAGAACCTACTAAAAATCTAATAAGCTGTAAATAGAAAACCATACTAACTACAGTTAAAAAAAAGATTACTAAAACCATTGCTATAGAATTTTTAGAAAATAAAGTAGTAATTATAGATATTTTTATAAAAAACATTGGAGCAGGTGGAACTCCAGCTATACCTAATATAGAAATTAAAGAGAGCACTTTTAAAGAGTTTATGCTGGTAATAGTTTGTAATGAGTTGAGGTATACAAGCTCCTTTAAATTAAAATTTAGAAGTATTAAAGCTAGACCCAAAAAGGATAGTAGATAATATAAAGTAAACAGTAAAATTAAGCTATACACATACTCGTTAATAATAGTAGGCAGGGTTCAAGTTAATAAGTAGCTGATGTACGTATTGAATAGGGGTATATTTCATAATTGAGAAGCAAACCTTCCTAAAACCTCTGAGTCAACATCAAGAGTAAAAACTATAAATCTTAACTTTGGCCCACAGCATCCTGCTGCTCATGGAGTTTTAAGGATGTTATTACAACTTAATGGAGAAGTAGTTGAAAGAGCTGATCCTCATGTAGGACTATTACATAGGGGGTCAGAAAAATTAATGGAAGATAGATTTTATTTAAAATCATTACCTTACTTTGATCGCTTTGATTATGTGTCTATGATGGCGCAAGAGCATGCTTATTGCCTAGCAATAGAATCTATGTTAGGGACTAGCAATATAAACTCAGCAATAACACAGGTTCGTACACTTTATGACGAGTTAACTCGTATCTTAAACCATATGCTAGCATTAGCTTGCCACGCCCTAGATGTAGGAAGTATGTCTTCTATATTTTGGGCATTTGAGGAAAGAGAGAAAATTATGGAATTTTATGAAAGAGTTTCAGGAGCAAGAATGCACGCAGCTTTTTATAGGCCTAACGACGTTAACTACGACGCTATCAACAATACATTACTTGAGGATATATTAAAATTTTCTAAGGACTGTCTAGTGACAATAAACGAAATGCATAATGTACTAACATACAATAAAATTTGGAAGCAACGTCTTGTAAACATCGGTACTTTTTCATATAAAACATGCTTAGAGTATGGCTTGACTGGCGTCTTAGCTAGGAGCACCGGACTTAAAAGAGACTTACGTTTATCTAGGCTAGAATCTTACGCAAACTACCCTAGTGCCAATTTTAGGAGCTACATAGGTCAACACGGCGACTGTTATGATAGATTCTTAATAAGAATGTACGAGATGGTAGAAAGCTTAAATATCGTCAATCAAATGGTTAAAAAGTGCGCAACTTGAGGTGCTAGTAAAGATGATAAAGTAATCGACAACTATGATACACTTTCCTATATAAATGAGCAAGAAATTATTAAAAAAATATATAATCATAACGTCACTATGGAAAATACTATAGGTGATTTTAAGTACTGAAGTGAAAATATATCTGTAGAGCCTAATGTCCTTAGTAGGACTATAGAATCACCTAAAGGTGAATTTGGAGTAACAATTGTAAGTGATTCAACAAACAAACCCTACAAAGTAAAAGTTAGATCCCCAGCATACCACCACATGCAACTATGCCCTAAAATAAGTAAAGGTCACTTTTTAGCAGACCTTGTAGCTATTATAGGTACTGTAGATATTGTTTTTGGAGAAATTGATAGGTAATGAGAAAAGATAAACTAAGGAGACAATCTATAAAACGTATGTATTATAAAAATATTGAATTTAAAAAAATAATATTAACAAGTGTAAAAAATAATAAAAATATTATAAACTCAAAAAGAGCCTATGCATTCTTTAAGCTGATACAATTAAAAAAATTTAAATACCGAAACCATGTTGAATCTTGTTTATTAACTGGTAAAAGTAGAGGTGTGTGGAAATTTGCACACTTAGGACGTCATAAAATTAACGAGTTAAATAAAACTGGAGACATTTTAAATATAAAATCATCAAACTGGTAATGTCTAAATTAATAAAAAATATTAACCTAATAAACCTTGCCGCTAAAAATAATAAAATAGTTACAACTCTACAGGTTACAAAATCAATAACCCGAATATTAGATATCCTTGTAGAATATAATATGATTGAATACCAAATTTTAAATACTAATAAAGCTATTGTAAACTTACACTACAATAGTTTAAGGCCAATAGTAAAATCTATTAACTATATGGGTGGTAATTACTATAATAATATAAACCATATTTATGCTAAAAAAGAATTAAGCAATAAAAAATCGTTCTATTTAGTAAGAACTTCATTAGGTATAATGACCCTAGAGTCAGCTGTAAAACAAAGACTGGGGGGTACTCTTTTATTTAAAATAACTATATAATAAAAAATGATCAACTATTTATGTAAAAATATAATAATACCATCATGCACTAGCAATCTAGTAGTATTAAAATCTCATAATAAGTACTATACATATATATATAATAATAAATTTTATTTCTTAGGTATAATAAATTCAAATGATTTTCAAGTAAAATTAAATGAAAGTATACTATCTATTAACGTAGTGTCAAAGGATTTAAATCGATTACCTTTACTTAAAGTCTCCCATAGTGTAAATAGTATTAGACTAAACAAAGTAAGTAAAAAAATTAGTAAATTTTTAAACAGCTGAGATACTTATTATTTTAGTAAAATAAAGTTTAAAGGTAAAGTGTATAAAATTTCTAAGTACCGTAATAATAACTTAAAACTATCTTTTGGTAGGTGCCATAAAAATATGATGGTAGTGAGATCCTTATTTCTTAAAAAAAGAAAAAAAGTTAAAACCAAATGTATGATATTTGGTACAAGTAAAATTGATTTAGACTTTTCAAAAAGTTTAATAATTAAAGTTAGACCCATTAGTATGTTTACTCAAAGAGGTTTAAGATTAGCAAGGCAAGTAGTTTACAGAAAAATAGGAAAAAAAAGCTCCTACACTACTAGGTAAACTCTTAGTAGAATAGTATAAAGGTAACACCTAATATACCAGTAAAGGTGTGAACTACACCGTAAGCAGGTGATATTTTCATTAACTTTTCAGAAAATGTACACTCTCCGTACCTCAGTAACACGTGTCTTTTTTTAGAATCACCTTTAACAGCTAACTTACCCCTAATATCAAAATACAACCCTCGTATACCCATACGACGGAGAACACCCTTATTTAAGTCGTTAAATATACTTTTAAAAAACATTACATAATTTTTATGTTTGAAGAACTGAACTTTTTCCATAATTTTAGTAAACCATCCCATTAATAATACAGGATCTTTAAGAGACAACGAGACTAAAATAACTTGAACAGCTTCTTTTATAAAAAAACCAGTTCCAACCTTATAATGGAATCGAATATTTTTCTTAACAAGTGTACCTAAAAGTTTACTTTTAGATAAGTTAACAAAAAACATCTTAAGGTTTAAGATAACGATAGCAATAGGGGACTCTAACCAAGCTGTTAACAGTGTACCTAAAAATAAAGAATAACTAGTATATGAGCTAGATAATCTAGATGGGCCTTTTTTTTTGTGCTTTTTTAATTTACGTAATTTACTTAAGTTTAAACTAGGTAAAATAAAATTAGACTTGTAGAAATTTTTTAAAAACCTATTATCTGAGCGTTTAATAGCTTTATGAAGATAAAAAGAAGGTAACACACCTAAAAGGGCAGATATACTACTACTACTAAATACAAATTTTCCCACTTTAAGTAACTTTACCATAATCCATAAAAATATATTATTATTTACTTTTGGTAACTTAGAACTTTTTCTAAAGAAACTAGTATTAACAGTATCCGTAACAAATTCATAAGAAACTAAAGTTAACTTAGCAATAGGAAATTGTTTACTAAATTTAAAATAAGGACGATACTCGAATCTGTCTATATATATAGATTTAAATCTAAGATTTTCATTACCCTTACAGTAAGAAAAAGATTTTAAATTATTAACTTTATAAGCTACGGAGTTATACATACTAATTAAATTATAGCTACTATTGCTAAATTTATAGTTATGCTGCGCTAATTTATTTAAAAATCAGGGATTGATATAATTATTAACACCTAACTTAATTTGTTTTTTCAAGTTTCTCCTTCTTACTGGTTTCCTTATTTTTATAAAAGTCTTCCTCCTACGTCTAAATTTTTTACGTCTAATTCTTAACTTTATTCGCTTATACTTAGATAATACACGAGACTTGCCTAAAAGAACAGACTCTCGAGATCCTAAACCCATAATCCAATCCAGCATAACACCATTAGTAGAGCGGTTAAAAGACTCTAAACTTTGTAAAGGCTTCTGTTTAGTTTTACTTCTAAACCTCCTAACAGCATCATTCAACCCCTTCTGAACTTCCCTACCTGACCTTAAAATTTTTTTGCGAATCCTAAGACCCCTATAAGTTGTAATACGAATTGTTTTAGAGTTTCTAAACTTACCCTTATAAACATCCTTGTTACCACCGTTAATTGGTGTTACCCCCCCTTTAAGCTCCTCTGTATGTTTTTTGTTAACTAAGCGATCTGCAGCTAAACAAGTTGCAGCTTGTTTTTTTTTATAAATAGACATCTCTGCCCTAGCTTTAGTAAAGGTGGTATCTAAAAAAAAGCTTAATCTTGCAAATTTTTTAATATTAGTCTTTAGTGGCACCCTTAACCCCTTCTTGACATGGGGCGAGTTAGAACGTAACTTAATTTTTCGATACCTAAGAATTAAACTAGTAATACCTGAGTGGCGCTTTAGGAACCTATTTTTATATTTTTTCGGTAATTGAGGCTTAGCCTTACGCTGCCTGAAAGTTAAAAAACGACCATATAGTAACATGTACTCCCTCCTCAAGGTAGTTACTTTTTTACTACTTAGTTTTGTACGTGGTACAGGAGTTACAACTTTACGCCTAGAAGACTTTACTGAAGAAGACTTCTTACTACCAGGCTTCCATCTTTTACTTTTTTTTAATCTAGTTGCAGATAAAAAAGTAATACGATCCCTTACAGAGTGTTTAGTTACAGCCTTTAAATCTAATAAAATAAAAGATATAGTGTTTAAAGAGGCTAGTCCTAAATTAAAAAGCCTAAAAAATCTAATTAAGTTCTCTCTAAAAAACAAAAATAAAATAACAGATTTGTTACCACTAGCATAGGGTGTAATTACTATTGAGTGGCTCCTTTCATTAGAAGCTTTACAACTGTACATAACACTTTTAAGTATTAAAAGTTTTATAAGCAAATTAGTCTTTATTACCAATTTACTACAATAATCTATACTGTCTTTACACCGATTAGGTTGCACCATACTATAAGTAATCCTTAAAAAACTAAAATTAACATTATTAGTAAAAAAGTATAAAAGCTTTTTTAAACTTTTTTTATAGTTAAAAAATAAAAATACAAAAACTAAAATATACACATATAATAACATAGCACTAAAGATGGATAATATATAAGTAATAAATAAATACAATATAGATAAAATGAAACCTACAGTTACATCAACAAAGCTCTTTAGAAATTATACTTTAAAGGGGTGTGCGTATACAAAGGGCTTACCTTGCTTCATTACTTAGAATAATACTAAGTAAATTATATTATATCATAAAAAATTTTATAAAATAATACCCCAAACAAGTGTATACAAAGCTTTTTTAACTAAACATAACCCCCTTTACCTCGATGTAATATATTACTAAAATTTTTACAACAAGTTAAAGTATACACCTAAATAACTAAACTACACAAACAAAAGTCAAAGACTTGTAAGGGTGTATAGCTTAAAGATTTAAGCAGTTACCAATGCAAGTGTATACTTTATAACATTTTTTACGCATAATAAAGTTCTAAAAGTCTCACATTAAAGTTATCACTGTAAAAAGCTTATACTAAAACCCATAGTAACAACAATAGATAGTACACATAAGCAGTAACTAAATTACACAAGTTAGGTATACAAGTTTAAAAAAAGTAATATTTATAGTTCTTATAAAAACTACACATATTAGCAATTAGATAACATAAATAATGTAAGATACTACAAAAGATAAGAAAACAAAGGACTCCATTAAAGCAAATCCCATAATAGTAGAGTTGAAAATAGTCTCAGACTCCTCTGGATTCCTAGCTACAGCTAAGTTATAACAACCGAAAATAATACCAGTACCAAGAATACCGAATGCAAGAGGTAACATACAACCACCAAGAACAAGAACTTTTGCAGCTAATACAAGAAGCACGTTTAAAATATATATATATATTATCTCTTACTTTTAAAGGAGTGTACCATTTGTTTATAAATTTTTAATTTTTTTTGATTCAAATAAGAGCTTGTTCCACTTAAGAAAACATTTAGAATAGCTTTAAAAAGTTGAGATTCTCAATTATCCCCCGCAAACCAATGCGCACCACTAACAAACCACTTAAGTGTAACTAAATTCCGAGATCGGGGTTTTACATAGACAACACGTATTCTATGTCTCTGTTTTTTTTTAGATCTTTTTCTAATTTTAACTTTTTCTGTTTTTAGCATAAAAACAGGAGCAACGCTTCGTAATAAATCATTAAGTAAGTCATTAATACTAATAGCTTTTTTTTTTCTAAGACTACGAACAAGGATAAAATCTAAATATTTAGATGAAAGATACTCCACCTGACTCTCATTATTATCAAATTTAATAACATATATAAACTTTATAAAAGCGTTAAGGACTGATATATGTGCTCTATGACGCAAACCAGAATGCATGCTTAAATTAACAACTTTATCAAAAGGAGATAGGCTACGATTAATTACTGAAGAACGTAAAGATCTACTATTACTTTTATAACCACCCCTATAAACATGGTAGTGTGTAAAATTATACAAACCCTTACTAGTAGGGTTTACGTACTCTTTAACAGGTATTTCAACTGTTTGCCCCATACCACAATTACTAAAATGATTAGTAAAATTATTAAAAGATTTCAATGCTTGCTAAACTAATAAAAAATACATAATTAGAGAGATACCTATACAAATTTAAAGCGCAAGAGGTAACGCAACTGCAAAAAGTATTAGGCTATTTAGAATACTACTTAATGCTAAAAAAGTTTTAATATGCCTATTAGAAAATAAAGACATAGATAGATATAAAGTAGCGTAAACAACTAATACCTCTAAAATATAAAAATTATAATATAAAATATGAGGCAATAAAGCATAAACTACATACACAAAGTATAGAAAAAAACTAATAAAGTACAAAAATGTATACATAAAAACAGTAAAAAACGGTAACCCCCTATAAATTTCTACTTTAAATAGGTGAAACGGTGCTATACCAGCTTTTAAAAAAAACCCAAAAATAAATAAGAAATCCCAAAGCATAATAAAAAAAGTATGAACAGAACCCTTACTAGAAGCAGAAGACGAAATAATCACATCTAATTCGAAATACATAGAGGTGTTCCAAATAAATAGTGAAAGTATTAAAAATAGCGCTAGCAATACAGAACTAAAAAAAGAGATTCAAAATTGGGTAAATAAAGATATAACAAGCTTTGCAGGAGCGGGATTAACAGTATTAGAAGTATACAGAGCTTCATTACTAGTACCTTTAGGACCTAAGTAAGTTAAGGATGAAAATAACAACACAACTAAAACGCCTAACACCTCAAGTAAAAAAAAAAAACTATACAAGCTACTTGATAGATAGAGAAGAGGTGACATTATAAAAAAAGTAGATAATGAATAAAGATATTCTAATGAAAACGTAACCTTATAAAAGCTCATAAGATAAGTTATATATTGTAGCAACGTGTAAGTACATAAAGCTACTAACAATATATCACGAGTAAATGGACTAATCAATAATTGCTCAAATAACATAAAACCGCTAACAAGCCTAAGCTCGCTAAGCATAAACAAAGCTAGTAAAAAAATAAAAAGAGTAGATCTACTAAACGATACTTCATTAGCGTAACTTGAAGGTGCACACTCTTTCACCAAGATAGAGTTAACTTCTACGCTTTTAATAGAGCGAGTATCTCTATTTAATATAAAAAATATTCAAGTAGTTAAGCAAAGTAAACTCGAAATTAGTACAGGAAGCTGGGTATTTAAATAGATAATTGTAGACAACTTACAAATTTATAAAAATTTTACAGAAGCCAGGTCCCACGTAAAATCAACACATTTAAAGAACTAAGCAATCAAAAACGGTGTTACGTAACCGTAATTATAGGAGTTACTTGACCAAGTATAAGATTTATCAAACCCTGATCCAATAAAGCATGCAAGCTTTTTATTTGTTTTATTACCAAACATATTTGCTAACTTAGTTAAGGGTCTGTCCCCATAGCCAATTGTGTATATAAAAGGTCTAAATTTTTTAACCTTAATAGCCTCCCTTATAAATACACCTTTACCTTTACCCATTCTAGAATTTTTAGATTTTTTACTAAGCATGTAGTTACTATTAAGGGAGACATAAAGTTTATATGCTAAAGTTCTCTGTTTCTTAAGACCTCTTCTGCGTAATTTTTTTAAAAGACGCTTTAAAACTGTCATATACTTAAACTCAATTCTATAATTTTTAAAAAAAAATAGGTAAGAACCTTCATAGTAACACCTTATATGGGTAAATCCTGTCATTTTTCGACCTTTTAATAAAAGTTTATTTACGTTGCTTTGTTTATTTTTCCTTCTCCTCAAAAACTAAATTAACATAAAATATACCCATTTTTATTTTTATCTATAGTTTTTTATCAAAAAATAGTTAGGGTACAAAAAAGGCACTGATATTGTAATGTTATCTTGCTTACAGATATTAGTATCTAAGTCACTGTAGAGAGTAATTAGTGTTTTAGAAATAGAATTAAGGCAGCTATAAGAGTTCGTAAGCCCTAAAGCCGGTATACCTGACGATACCTTAAGAGTTATTGAGCATTTTAAAAAAAACCTTTTAAACGAAATTTGATTTCTAGCAATTTTATAACGATACGGAGCTCTAAGAAGTGTAAAATATTTAATTTTAGAAGGTTTAAAAAAAAAAACTATATCATCTAAGCTAATATCACTTTTATCTTGTCAAGAGCTAAATGCTTGAGAGCTGTGAAACATCATTAACATCAGTATAGAGTGTTTACACACCAAGCGGTTAGAAGTTTTTAAATCCAATATGGGAGTTTTAGTAGGGGAAGGTGTAATATATTTTTTTTTTTTATCTTTAGTATTCATTTTAAAATTTGATGAGTAGCTAAGCATGATTTTTATTTTCAATTTATACTAAACTAATTACCCTTACAAATCGATATCCATACAGTTAATAAGCTGTACTTGCCTATCGCTAAAATTATAATACATTTCGAAGTTACCTTTACTATTAGATAACCTCCTCATAGGAGCGATAGAATCATAATAATTTAGTAAAAGTTTACGGGAATCAATTTTATTAAATCTTTGTAGACTATACATCTCACAGAACTCCCTCTCAAGTCAGTTACAGTTAGGATAAATACTATCTATAGAGTCTACCACACCTACAGACTCACTATTAAGTAAAATTAATTTATTTTTAAAAGTATAGTTATATAAAGTATATAAAGTAAGAGTATTTAGCCCAGGTAAGCAACTAAAAATACTAGAGTTATAACCTGTAATATCAATACTAGTTGATTCTACAATATAAGACATGTTATTATACAAGCTTTTTTTTAAGTACATAAAAATAGGCTTTAGTGTAGCAGGTGGTAACAATATATAATAATCTAAATTATTATCAGAATTACTTGTTCACATTGTTGGGTTTATTTTTTCAAAAATTAAAAATAACTGTAAAGGAAATTTATACCTGTCTTTAACCAACTTTTTTAAATTGTTCAGGACTGGAATTGAACCAGCGACCTTTAGATTTTCAGTCTACTGCTCTACCCCTGAGCTACCCGAACCTTGAACAACTTTTTTAAATTGTTCAGGACTGGAATTGAACCAGCGACCTTTAGATTTTCAGTCTACTGCTCTACCCCTGAGCTA
>Ga0228644_1000184_pt1 | contig 21547 bp, 27 predicted proteins | sample 56DmetaG_FD_186020 | JGI IMG/M metagenome (GOLD analysis project Ga0228644, IMG submission 186020) | Seawater microbial communities from Monterey Bay, California, United States - 56D | ecosystem: Environmental > Aquatic > Marine > Coastal | place: USA: California | collected 2016-11-09
TTGGGTTATTTGCTGGTCTAGAAGCCACAACAGCAACACTACTTAGATTTTATGTTTTACACGTACTCTTCTTCCCATTCATTATTGTCATCTTCATGGCAATACACTTTTGGAGAGTTAGAAAGGACGGAGGTATCTCTGGACCTCTCTAGAGAAAGATAATTTATGGTTGATATTCCTGAACACTTACTTTTAAGATCTGCAGAAGCTAGAGCTAAAGCTTTAGGTATAAGTGTTGAACAAGCTCTTGCAGAGATGAAAGGTGAATCAAATCCAACTGTTGTTGCTGAAGAACCAGAAGTAGTTGAAATTGCAATACCTGAGCCTGTAGAAGCGGAAGCACCTGCACCAGTAGAAACACCTGCTGCAGAGGAAACCCCTGCACCTGCAAAGGAAGAAGCACCAGCACCTGCTAAAGCTGAAACTCCTGCACCTGCAAAGGAAGAAGCACCAGCACCTGCTAAAGCTGAAACTCCTGCACCTGCCAAAGCACCAGCTGAGGCGAAAACGGATACTCCAGAAGAAGTTGATTTCGCTCCTGAAGTAAAAGTAACACAGAGATTATTAACAGTTGTTAAGGCAAAACCAATTCAAAAAGCATCTGGTGAGCCAGTAGATAAAGTGAACACTTGGCCACATCTCATGCTTCCAGAATTCATATCCTTAATGGCGATGATGGCTTTTTTAATCTTACTCAGTGCAATACTCAACGCACCACTCCTCGAAGAAGCTAACCCAAACATCACTCCAAACCCAGCAAAAGCACCATGGTACTTCTTAGGTCTTCAAGAGGCACTCTCGTATTGGGATCCTCAAATTGCAGGTGTTATGATTCCTCTTGTAATTGGACTAATAGGTTTTGCTGCTATTCCATATATAGATAGAAACCCTGAAAATCATCCTTCAAAAAGAAAATATGCAATTATGATGTTTACCTTTTTCTTAGCGGGAGCAGGGACACTTACCATCATTGGTGTGTTGTTTAGAGGACCAGGTTGGAACTGGACATATCCATGGATTGATGGAATATGGTTTGATGACTTGTTAGATTGGATATATTTCGAATGAGCATTGTTGAATTATCCTTTATTGCTATTGGAGCAATAGGTGTACTTGGTGTTGTAGGAATAGTTGCGATTGTTACAGGTAGAGGACCAGGAAATATTGATTGGAAGAAAAACCTAGACAAGAGAGCTGTTAAGGCAGAAAAATCAAAAGAGAAAACAAGTTTTTTCGCACCTCGAAAACCAAAATCTGTTGAAGAGGCAAATGTTACTGAAGTGACAGATGTTGAAGAATCAGATGAGGCAGTTGAAGAGTCTGATGGCTCCATAAAAATTGAAGAAAAAGTTGTATATGAGGAAATCTCTGAAGAAGAAAGATATATCACAAGAAAACAATTTTTAGGCAAAGCACTTGGCGGTACATTTGGAGCTTTTATGGGCATCCAAGCTCTTGCGTGGCTAGGTTTTTTATGGCCAAAAGTCTCTGGTGGTTTTGGTTCTAAAGTTGATGCTGGAAAAATTGAAGATTTAAAAAACCAAATCATACAGGCAGATGGATCAGTCATACCAGCATTTATTCCAGAAGCTAGAGCTTATGTACTCCCGTTTAGTGAGACATCAGCTGGAGCCTCTCAATTTACAGATGGTTCAACTATTGCTGAAGGTCTTGTAGCTGTTTATCAGAGATGTGTTCACTTAGGGTGTAGGGTTCCATGGTGTAACTCTTCACAGGGTTTTGAGTGTCCATGTCATGGATCAAAATATAATATGGTCGGCGAATATTATGCAGGACCAGCACCTAGAAACTTAGACAGGTTTGTTGTAAATGTTTCATCATCTGGGAAACTCATTATTGATACTGGAACAATTATTGAATCACCAAGAGCTCCTGGGCTTTCAGTGAAATACCCACAGGGACTTTCATGTATTGCATTAGCACCTACTGAAGAATCATAATGAATAGTTCAATTTTTATTACCTTATTATCATTAGCAATCGTTGGTGCTCTTGCATATTTTGCAGCAGTAGGATTTAGGGGATCTGGTAAAAAAGAAGAAACGCCACCAAATCTCACCAAATACAAATCTGATGATGAGTTAGAGACCAAGCATCTTGATAAATCTCTTTCTTGGGCAGTTCTCATAGCTTCAGTCCTAACCATTATGATTCCTCTTTACTACTTGGGCGAAGATAGTCGTCAAGAGGGTTTTGCTGAAGAATTTGAAGACGTCTCTGTTGAAAGAGGTCATCATCTTTATGAAGAGTTTGGTTGTGGAAATTGTCATGGTGTAGATGGCAGTGGTGGAGCTGCCTCTTATGTTGAAAAACGAAGCGGGGTAAAAGTTACCTGGGCTGCACCTGCAATTAACAATGTTTTCTATCGATATGATGATGAAGAAGTCAAATACTGGCTCATCTACGGAAGAGCAAACTCACCGATGCCTGCATGGGGACTTGAAGGCGGTGGCCCAATGAACGATGGTCAGTTAAATGACCTTATTGATTATTTGCACTCATTTCAAATTGATCAGACCGTTGAGCTTGAAACAATAGAATCAAGTATTAATTCAGCACTTCTAAGAATTGAAAATTCAGCACTTCAAGTAGAAAATGAAATTGTTAATCAAAAACTTTTAATTGAAGAAATTAAAGCTGGGCCAGCAAAACTTCCTGTCCTAGAAGAAGCTGTTGAAAAGATTACAGCTTTACTAGAAAAAGAGAGCGGTATTGATTCTGATGAAGATGGGCTTTACGACTCTGTTGAAATAGAGCTATCAGAGTACAGCGCAACAATTGCAGATGTAGTTGGCTTATCAGTACTTAACCTAAATCCTGAAGAGGAAGAGTCAACACCATCACGAAAAGATGCTTCTGTTGCTAGAGGGTATTTGTCACAACTTAATTCTCAATTAATAAATACAGGAATACTTGTGGATGGACAAGAGAAGTTTTTAAACGAGGGTCTTCAGGGATTAGCATTCTTAGAAACCGCATTAGAGCAACAACTATGGCAGGTATCTTATGAAGAAATTGCTGATTCAACATTTGGTGGGGACTTAGATGCAGCAAAAAGAGCCGTAGGACTATTCAATGCTTATTGTGCAAGGTGTCATACAGCAGGTTATTCTGCAGGGGTTGCTTATACTAAAAAAATTGCTTCTGGTGGTTTAGGCCCAGCACTCAGGAATGGAAGAGCAAATATACAATTCAAATCCAGAGATGACATGATAGATTTTATTATTAATGGTTCCGTAAATGGAAAAGGTTACGGTGTAAATGGTGTTGGTGGAGGAAAAATGCCTGGATTCGGAGCAGTATTACCAGAATCTGACATTGCATTAGTGATAGACTACTTAAGAGGAATGGGGCCAGATGCGTGACATAATGAGATCGCTACTTTCAGCGAATCTAACTATTACCGGGATAATAATGTTCATAGGTTCCCTTGTGGTATTCTTCGGGTCAACTTTATTAATCACTGCAACAAACTTAGGTAAAAGACTTGGCTTTCTAGTTGTAGGTGCTGCAACATTTGGATGGGGAATAATTAACTCAATCTTATTTGTACTTTATGCTCCACGAGGTCCAAAACCTGCAGAGATAGAGGGATTAAATGCTTTTGAAATTAGAATTCTTCCACTTACTTTTCTTATCGGCTCAACCATTCTTTTTGTAATGTTTGTACTTGCTTTAAATAGGTATGAACAAGAGAAAATTGAGTTCGAAAATACAGCTGAATAAATAACTATAAACACCTCAACTCTATAATTAAGTTATGGAAGAAATTGTAGATATTATCGTATCAGTAGCTCGAATAGTTATTCTTGGTCTAATTATTTTTAGACTTTTTAGGATTTTAAGACCTTTCGAAAAGGGTCTAATTGAAAGATTTGGAAAGTATAACAGAGAAGCAAAACCATGACTAAACATTGTCATTCCTTGGATAGAGAAACTTATCATTGTTGATATGCGTGAGCAGGTTATTGATGTTCCACCTCAAGAAGTTATTACTAAAGATAACGTAACAATTACTGTTGATGCAGTCATCTATTATGAACCAACAGATCCTAAAAAACTTGTATACAACGTTGGAGACTTCATTACAGCTGCTACAAAGTTAGCCCAAACAAACTTAAGGAACGTTGTTGGTGACCTAGAGTTGGATGCTGCCCTTACTTCAAGAGAAACAATTAACACACAACTTAAACTTATTCTTGATGAAGCAACTGATAAATGGGGTACAAGAGTAGTTCGAGTTGAGATTCAAAGAATTGATCCACCACAAGATGTTCAGGACGCAATGAACAAAGTTATGAAAGCAGAGAGGGATAGAAGAGCTGCTGTTACTGAAGCAGAAGGTGAAAAGAAAGCCGCAATTTTGACTGCTGAAGGTGAAAGAGAGTCACAGATTCTATCAGCACAAGGTGAGGCAGAAGCTCTCAAAGCTGTAGCTGATGCACAGAAGTATGAAAAAATTGCAGTTGCAGAAGGTGAAGCTGAAGCCATTGAACAAGTATTTAATGCGATTCATAAAGGAAATCCATCCAATGAACTTATTGCAATTAAGTATCTTGAATCATTAGAGAAAATAGCAGACGGTAATGCAACCAAGATATTTCTACCAGCTGACATGTCAGCTACACTCGGAAGTATTGGTGCAATATCAGAACTTTTTAAAGAAGATAAAGATAACTCAGAAAAACTTGCTGACGAATAAATAAAAACCTATTAAAAGTAGGGATACACCACTTACTTTGTTTATAAAGTCCTTAGTTGTTTCAGATGAATTCTTAAAGAAGAAGTCACTTGTATAGGCATATGTAATATCTGCAATAAAATTAATCAAAATGGTGATAAGCCCGAGATAAATTAGGCTCAAAAAATATCCAGATTCCGCTGTCATGTAAATTGGCAGAACAGTGAGATAAAAAACCCACATTTTTGGATTAAGTAGATTTACTTGAAAGCCTGTCAAAAAAGCAGAGCTGTTAGTTACCTTTTCTTTTGTAGAGCTTTTCGATGTCACTGTTTGGAAACCTTTGAAAATAATATAAATAGAACCCACAAAATAAATAACGTTAATCATGACTGGTACAGTATTGACGAGAAGACTGACAACTAATGCTGAGACTACAGTTATTCCTATAGCTCCAGTAGCAGCACCAAGAGCTACTTCAAAACCCTTTCTTCTAGAGTGTTGGACTGATTGGTTAACCACTAGGGCAATAATCAATCCTGGACTAAAAGCAACACTCAGTTGGATTATTAAGAAGGGAAGTAATACAGAAGAACTAATCACACAAGTTCAATGCACAAAATTAAGATTTACTCTTTTTGAGGGCAGGTACTCCCAGAACCATCTCTACTTCAAGATCTTTATACTCTTCTGCTATTTGATTACCAATAATTATTAATAACTCAAGTGTAGATTCTTTCTTTCCTGCATTTGCACCAAATGTTCTAGGAGCATCTGTGTATTGCTTTTTAATATTATTAAATAATTCAGTAGATTCTGTTTTATTAAAATTATCAGAAATCATTTTTTTAGTTATTGATTCAAAACTTTTTCTTTGTCTTCTTGGAAGGTTAAATTTCATATCAACATACTAACTAATTATTGATTCTTATTTGCAGCGAGACCTTATATTCTTCTGAATATTTAACAGTATCTAATTCAGTAAAATTAAATTTTTCATGAAAAAGAAATGATGGGATATTCTTAGCTGGTAGAAGATTTATTTCAGCTGTTAAGTGGGAAATACTATTCATTTCGGCAAATTTAACAACTTCTTCATAAAGTTTCGACCCTATAGATCTTTTCCTGTAATTTTTATCAACAGCGATTCGGTCAATGTATAAAAAATCACTTACACGTTGACTAATTTCATTGAAATTTTTATGTTCAAAGTCACTCATATAAGAGTTTGTCGTTTTTGTATCTTGGAAAGAGATAACAAATCCCACAACTTTATCATCAACAACTGCACATAAATTAAAATCTGAGTTCTCCCATGAGTTTTGAAGCTCTTCAAGTGTTACAGTTCCAACTTCTGGAGTATTTTCTTGATTAATTCTGTGACACTCTACTAAGTTTTCGCTTTTTATTTTGATTATTTTCATTTGATACTCATAAAATTATACATTGTGTGTATAAAATGTTAAATTAGTCATATGCAAGATACTACTGTACTAATGAGCTCACCGGAATATTTTAAAGTTGAATATTCTATAAATCCTTGGATGGTCGAGGGTGTGAACGTAGATTTAGATTTAGCAAAACAGCAATGGGACAATCTTAAATTAACAATTGAAAAAGCTGGAGCAATGGTAGAAGTAGTTCCTCCAAATGAAAATTATCCCGACCTAGTCTTTACTGCAAATTCAGGAATAATAAATGAAAATAGAGTTTTAATTGCAAATTTTAAATTTAAAGAAAGACAAGGAGAGGAAGAGATTTACTCTAATTGGTTCAAAGAAAATGGATATTCAGTCTCAAGAATTCCATCAGAATTTAAATTTGAAGGAAGAGGCGACGCATTTGTTTTAGGGGATTATCTTGTTGGATCTTATGGTATTAGAAGTGATAAAGAAGCTCTTCTATATATAGCAAATGAGTTTGGGCTTGAGCCAAAAATTGCAGAGTTAGCTGACCCCAAGTTTTATCACCTTGATACTTGTTTTCAACAACTTCCAACCGAAAATAAAGATGCAATTTTTTATCCAAAAGCATTTAAAGATGAATCTCTGTCAGAGTTCTCAGATCTTTTTAATTTAATTCCAGTTTCTGAGGAAGATGCAAACAAATTAGCATGCAATGCTGTAGTGATTAATGATACGGTCATTTTTCCTTCTGAAGATATTGAGGTAATGGAGAAAGTTCGTGAACTTGGGCTCAATGCAGTAGCTGCGGATGTTTCAGAATTTCTTAAATCTGGTGGTGCATGCCAGTGTCTTGTAATCACATTAAAATAAAAATATGATTCTTAAAGCTATTTTGTGGCCAATAAAAAAAGTGTTGCTTTTTCCAATAAAAATTCTCTTTTATGGAACACTGCTTTTTATTGTTGGAATTTTATTTTTTCAATACAGAGCTGAGTACGATGTGGACGTAAGCCCCCTTAGTGTTGCTGAGTATGAAAATTGTATCAATGTAATTGATGATTATGACCTCACTATAAATTTACTCTCAGAGTATGTTGAAAAACTTGATAGTCAACAACAATCATTTCTGTATAGTTACCTACCAGATTCATTTGGTGTATTGACAACGCCTCAAGAGATTACCGAAGATGATTTTCAAAATGTAAGAACATTTTTAAAGAACTATCTTCAAGCTGGGAGATTTCCTGGTTTTGGAGGTAAAGCCTTAGCTCCTCAGGCTGCAAGTCTGTGTCGAGATGGGTTAAGTTAAATCTTCAACACTTGCATTAGTTAACCTAACAAGTGTTTCAGGAGAAAGAAAAAATTTACTTACTCTGTTGCCACCACCAATAAATACCTTTTCCCTAGTCATAACATTTTTATCGATATAAATTTTGATGTCTTGAGGTAGTCCAAGTGGACTTATTCCTCCATACGTTTGTTCTGTTAAAGATTCGGCTTCTTCCCTAGAGGCAAAGCTGAGTTTTTTTGAATTTAATACAGATTTTCCTTTGTGATTAACATCTAATCTATCAACGCCGAGAACACAAAATAATGCATAAAACTCCTGGGGCTTTTTGGATTTTATCAGTATCGCATTACAGGAATCCTCAATTTTATAACCATAATGATCACAAAAGCTTTGAGTGTCAGAAAAAGCATCTTCACATTCAAATATTTCAAGTTCATCTTGATGATCTTGATAAAGATTTACAACGGTTTTATGAATATCCACCATAGGAATAATGATATCTGTTTTTTTTATGTAAACTTCTTTTATGGAATTTAAAACAATAATTGAACCATTCAAAATTAAGTCAGTCGAACCACTAGCAATAACCACGCCAGAACAGAGAAAAGAATTCCTTGAGAGAGAAAGCTGGAATCTTTTTGGTCTTCAGTCTCAAGAGGTAACAATTGATTTATTAACTGATTCAGGAACTGGTTCAATGTCCTCTGAACAATGGGCTGCAATAATGAGAGGGGATGAAGCATATGCTGGTTCACACTCATGGCAGAGATTTAATGAGGTAGTTTCAGATTTAACTGGTTACAAACACATTATTCCAACTCATCAGGGAAGAGCAAGCGAGAAAATTCTTGCAACCATTACCGTAAAAGAAGGTGATATCATACCTAGCAACAGTCATTTTGACACAACAAGGGCAAACTTTGAAGCTGCACTCGCAACACCAGTAGATTTATTATGTGAAGAGGGACTTGATTTACTTGCACCTTCACCATTCAAAGGCAATATAGATTTAAACAAACTGGAAGCATTGCTTGCAGGTGAAGATAATGAAAAGATTCCATTCGTATTAATGACGATCACTAACAATACAGGTGGGGGTCAGCCAGTCTCTATGGAGAACCTAAAAGCCGTTAAGGCTCTGTGTGAAAAATATAATAAAATGTTTTTACTTGATGCATGTAGATTTGCTGAAAATGCTTGGTTTGTAAGTCAAAGGGAAGATTCATATAAAGATGTTGAAATTAGAGATATTGCTAAAGAAGCATTTCGATTGGCAGATGGATGCACAATAAGTCTCAAAAAAGATGGTTTTGGTAACATTGGTGGGCTTCTTGCACTTAATGATGACGCTCTTGCGGAAGCAGCAAGAAATGTATTGATTTTAACTGAAGGATTTCCAACCTATGGAGGTCTTGCAGGCAGGGATTTGGATGCTTTAGCCCAAGGTTTAAAAGAAATAACTGACAGACATTATCTCGAATACAGAGCAAGATCTATTTCTTACCTAGGTGAAAAAGCTATTGAGTATGGTATTCCAGTTGTGCAACCAGCTGGGGGTCATGCGTTATATATTGATGCCAAAACATTCCTTCCAAACATTCCACCTCACCAATATCCTGGTCATGCTGTTGCCTGTGAGATATATCTTATTGGTGGAGTTAGAGGTGTTGAGCTGGGTACTTTGGCATTTGGAGTTGCAGGTGAAAATGGAGATCCTGATACTCCAGCAACTCATGAGTTAGTACGACTTGCTGCGCCTCGACGAACTTACACTCAGAGCCATTTCGATTATGTTGCAGAGGTTTTAGAAAAGCTAGCTGAGAGAAAAGATAAGTTAAAAGGATATAAGATCACACAACAACCAAAACTACTTAGACACTTTACAGCTAAGCTTGAACCTTTAAAATAAATTTATGAACTACTTTAGGAAAACAAAATTTAGAGAATCTTCTCTTATAATAGTTGCTTTATTTGTAGCAATTGTTTATTTTACAACAAACATTATTTCATATGAACAGAGCAAAGATGTACAGGAATTAATCGATGCAAGAGTTGAAGAAGCACTAAAGGAAGCAACTACAACTACTTTCCCTACTACTACTACTACTACTACTATCGTTGCTCCCAATTTAGATTATGAAAATGGATGCTCAAGTTTATTAGACAAATATAATGATAAGTCAATTTATTTGGCTGCAATAGAAAGCCCCTTTCCTGGTGAGATTATTTCAAAAATATATACGGTAAAAGGTTGCTCTAGATCATTTGAGGGAACAATTTATTGGGAACTAATCGATAAATTTGGTAATACTGTTGAAAGAAATTTTACAAACGGAGGAGCCTATGAAATGGATTTATTTGAATTTGAAATAGATACGACAGTTTTTGAAGATGGTAAATATTTTTTAAGAGTATATGAAATAGATGAATCTGGTGGTGAGAGTTCTCTCAAGCTAAATGAAACCTTATTACAAATATATATTTCTAATTCTTAATGCGAGAATGAAAACACCCCTTTCGCTTATTACGTTATTTATAATATTTTTTGTTTACTGCAATGAACCAGCTTCTGTGGAAGAAGTAAATGATACTACTACTCCAACTGCTGAAAAAGTTTTAGATGAAGAACCAGATCTATATGTAATGTTAATGTGGCATCAGCATCAGCCATTTTATACAAAAAATGATGATGGTTACTATACAAGGCCGTGGGTAAGAGTTCACGCAACGAAAGATTACCTTGATATGGTTGAGTTAGTTGCTGACTATCCAGATATGAAAGCAACTTTTAATCTTACACCAGTACTACTTAGACAACTTGAAGATTTTTCAAACGGTGCAAAGGATTTATATTGGTATTACACAGAAATAAATTCAGAAGATCTAACGGATGATGATAAAATTTTTATAGTTTCAAGATTTTTTGATACAAATCCAAAAGTTATTGCTCGATTTCCTAGATATGTAGAACTTCGAAATTCAAACCAGAACTGGTCTACGTGGACAAATCAAGATTTTAGAGATTTACAAATTTTGTTTAATCTTGCTTGGACGGACCCCAAATATCTTTCACAAGAACCGTTACAAGATTTAGTTAGAAGGGGAAGAGATTTCACAGAAGAAGATAAGATTATTCTCTTAAATAAACACTCAGAGTTGATTGACATGGTAATTCCAACGCACGCTGAGTTATGGAAAACTGGTCAGATAGAAATAACCACTACTCCTTATGCTCACCCTATTCTTCCCCTAATATTTGATACAAACTTGGCAGCGGTAGGAGATATTGGAGCAGAATTACCAACAAATAGATTTAATAAACCAACAGATGCCGCTATCCAGGTTGAAAAAGGCTTGGATTTAGCTGAGGATCTTTTAGGTCAAAGACCTACAGGAATGTGGCCAGCTGAAGGTGCTGTTTCTCAAGAAGTTTTAGGCATGTTTGCAAAAGAGGGAATTAAATGGATTGCTACAGGGGAACATGTATTGTCAAAATCTCTCGATATCCCCACTTTTAAAAGAACTACAAAAGGGATTGTTACTAATCCAGAAGTATTGTACACCCCTTGGTATGGTCAACTCAACAGGCAGGATGATGTTGCCATCTTTTTTAGAGACCTATCTATCTCTGATAAAGTTGGATTCACTTATAGCGGAATGTCGTCTGAGCTAGCAGTTGCTGATATGATGAAAACCTTGCAAGCCGCAAGAGAAGTTAGCGTGACAATGGATAAACCACTGGTAGTCTCAATAGTTCTAGATGGTGAAAATGCATGGGAGCACTATCAAAATGATGGAATAGATTTTCTGAGTCTAATGTATGAGACTCTTTCAACAACAGATTGGCTAACAACAACAACTCCAACGGAATATATTGAAAAATATGGTTCTCAAATTAATAAATTAGATACTGTATTTCCTGCATCTTGGTTTCAACCCAATTTTGCTACATGGATTGGTGAGACCGAAGAAACTTATGCATGGGACTATCTCCAAAAAACAAGAGCTTTTTTTGATAGGTCAAATACATCAGGAGAATACAGTAACGAACAGTTAGAAGAGGCTTTTGATTACATGTTGTTGGCAGAAGGTTCTGATTGGTTCTGGTGGTATGGCAGCGATCAATCGAGTAGTAATGATGACTACTTCGGTTCAGCATTTAGAAATCTATTAAAAAATGTATACACTGCTCTTGGCGAAAAACCCCCTGCGTATTTAGATATTCCAATTATTTCTCCTACTGCTAAATTATTTGATAAACCTTCAGATTCAATACTTGATACAAATCAAGCCTTACTTGTTAATGGAGCAACAAATAAAAATATTTGGAGTGACGCTGGAGAGATAGAAACCTCAGATATTATTTCAAAAATGAAATATAGATTCTCGAATGAACATTTATATATCTCAATTCAAAAATCCTCATCTGCAATGCAGGAATCGGAACCATGGAAATACACTGATTTAGATATCTATATAGAAAGTCCATCCAGAACAAAGATTAGAAGATCCTCGGTACCATTTAAAGATGGAGAAATCTCCAATCAGGCATTTTTAGGAATTGAAGCCACTCAAGCAATATTTCATAAGGGTGAAAATCTTAGTAATGGTCCATACTTTACATGCACTAAAAGAGACTTGCCTTATGAGGGAAGCGTTAAAGAAGAAACATTTTCTACATCGTGCTTAACTAAAGAAACTACGGAGGTCTCCTCTTTTGGGAATGAATTGTACCTTAAGATTCCAATAGATGAGCTTGGTTCACTTAGCTTTGGAGATAAAATTAAATTTCGAGTTTACTCAGATATGTTTGATGGGTACATTGAACCCTCCAAACCTCTAGCATTGTTTGTTCCCGAAGTTTCAAATGTTGAACTTTTTTTAGAAGTTGAAGATCCAATTAAAGATGATCATGGGGAAGGTAGCTATACGTATCCAACTGATGGTGTATTTATACCTGGAAGTTACGATTTTGAAGGATTCTCTGCTGGAGTTGCTGATGGAAACCTTATAATGAATTTCGATATATTAAGTGCTATAAAAAATCCATGGAATTCACCAAGAAGTTTATCAGTACAAACTATCGACGTGTACATAGATAAAGATTTTGGTGCAGATACAGGAGTAACTCAACTTGGTAATTATAGGTTTGCCAAAATGCCAGATGGATCCGGTTGGGAATATCATATTGTTATAGAGGGATGGGAACCACAGATTTGGAAGTCACTTCCAAGTGGAGAGTCAGAATTAGTCACTAATCAATTTGATATTGTTGTTGTGCCAGACAAAGGAGTTGTTGTCGTAAAGCTTGATATTGAAACTCAGCTTGGTGGTGGAAATCCAGAGGATTGGCATTATGGAGTAATATTGATGTCTCAAGATGGCTACGGACCAAACTCTTCTAGGATAAGAGAAATTAATCCTTCAGCTGAACAGTATCGAGGTGGAGGTGCTCCTAATATTGTTAATCATCCAAATATTTTTGACACAATTCATCCTGAATCAGGAGTACAAGAAGATTTACTGAGCTCATATCAAGATTATGCTTGTTCAGTTGACGATATTTTAGACAAAGATTTAGGAACGATACCCTTAGTTAGCAAAGACTCCTAATATTACTTTGTATGAAAAAATGGAATTGGCCACTTCTTGCAGTTATCACTTGGTTTTTAGCTTTTATTACTGGTGTATGGGCAGATTATGGCACAGATGATGGAATTTTTACAATTGGTAATCTTCTTACTGGTATGAGTACGATAGCTTTTCTAATTTATTATTTGAATACTCGCAAAATTAAAAATTAAATAAAAAATACCTTACCCTTTTAAAACATGGAGCTGTAACATCTATTTAGAAGCTGTCTTTTTAAGAATTAGTGTTGCAACACTATAAGCTTCAAACAGTAGAAGAGAGGACCTTTCATTCTCTCTTTTTCTGTTTCTGGGGTAAATGAAAATTACATTACCTGTATAAATTGTAAAATGTCAGTATGAGTCTATGGAAAAAATTTTTGAAATGGGAAAATAGGATATTCTCTGCTCCATATAGATGGCTGCTTAAAAAAGGCATTATCGCCATAGGAACAATCGCTAAAAAAATCTATCTCTCCATGGATGATTTGTATGAAGAAAAATTTTTAGATGAATATAAAGGTAACCCAAATTGGGCTGGGGATGATTGATAAATAGATCAATCTAAGACAGCGTAGACAAAGATACTCAATCAATATTATTTTATGTTACTAATAGTCGCATAAAAACTCCTATCGTATATAATGTTACTAAGAATAACATAAAAAGGAAAAAATGAATTTAGTAGGTTTAAAGGAATTATCAGAGCTTTTGGAGGTACCCTACGAAAAATTAAAAGTATGGAAGAGCAGAGGTCGACTACCTGAACCATTTCAGACAATAAGCGGGACTCCAGTTTGGGACTGGGACGAGACAGAAGAGGAATTCAGAACTATTGATATAAACCAAAATTCAGGAAGACCAAGAAAGCCAAAAATATCTATAGCTGGTGGATTAATCGAGATTGATGTAAAAGGCAACAACAAAGAAAGAGATGAAAATATCTCAATTAGAGTCAATGGAAAGTCATTTGTTGACATCCAAGCAGAACCTGCAAAGTCTAACAACAGGTCCGATAGGAATTTATCTATTCAAATTTTAGGAAAAAAGGTAGTAGATATCAGCACCGACGACTTTGATGAAGAAGAGAATAAGGATGTAGATAATGAAGACAGTTAGTTTTGAAGTAGGAAGATTTACTGGTGGTGCCATAGCTTTATTAATGCTTGGCTTAGTAGCTGCAGTTAGTATATTTATACTCAAAGTTGCATTTACAATCATTGCAATTGGTGTATTAATTAAAACATTCTCAAGAAAATAAAATAAGGGTACTTTATTATTTTTCGTTCAGAAGTTTCTGTTCTTTTATAGGGCTTTTTCCAGTTTCAACTTTTTGTTGATAGGCTTTATCGAAAGCTTTTAACTGCCATCCATCCATTCGAGATCTTCCAGCTTGAATAACATCCGCTTGTTCTTTATCTGAATAAGAAGACCATTTTTTTATTTCATCTGTTGTGCGAGCACACCCATAACACAAATCACTGTTGGGATCAGTTACACATACATTTATACATGGAGATACAATTGCCATTTTTATATACTAATTTGTTTTACAAGTTTCCTGGCACTATTTCTTAGCTCTTCTTTTGGATTTGTAAGTCCTTTTGGTCCACATTCAAATATCCCATTGAAATCATTATCGTCAATGTAGTCGTACTGACCACCTAAAAAATATTTCTCACCCTCAACATGTTTTAGTATTTCTCCAATAACTTTTCCACGCAAGGATGTCTTATCAAATTTTCCTTCACAGACAATACTGATTTCACCACGTTGAATCTTACTACTGAGATTTGTCACTTTAAGAAAATATTCCGATCCAGAAATAACGTTGCATCCAAGAACTTTTCCAAGAACAAAAGACAAACCACCAGCAGCTCCTGTGTTTTCAGTAGATGGATCAAGATGAACGCCAAGTTCAGCAGATAACATATCAAATATTCTCTCTAGATGTATTTCAACTTGTTTAATTTCTTTTTTATTTAGACCCTTTTGTGGTCCGTATGCAGATATTGCAGAATTATTACCTAGGAGTGAAATTGAAGTATCAGTTAATACAGTTAGCTCTACTGGCTTGAATGAATCACTAATATTTACAGAGGTAATGTCCATAAAGTCTCTTGGTTTAGGATCAGAAATAATTCCTTCATTAGAATAAAAATCAACCCCTCGGGCACTTAGCAATCCAATTCCTCCATCGACTGTTTTAGATCCTCCTAAACTCAATACATCAACTTCATCAATTACTTGGGATAGAGCTACAGTACTAAGGTCAAAAGGATGACGGCTAGAGTTATTAACTCCTATCAACTTGGCAGACTCAAAATATATTTCCTTATTTATTATTAGAAATTCAGCTGGTATCCAATTGCCTACAAAGTCTTTCTTCATGATGGTGTGTTGTGTTGGTATATTGTAATGTTTCAATATTTCGGTGGAATCTTCTCCACCATCAGTTACAGGAAAGTAGCTAGCTTGTATGCTAGCGTTTCTAAATATAGTCTTTATTTCAGCCAAAACTTCAGAAGCAGTGAGCGTGCCAGAAAATTTATCACTATATATATTTACCTTCATGTCTTAAGTTTATTTATAGATAACCCTTAAAACCAATAAAATAAAATAATGAAGGTTGGATTCTTATCAGACAAAAATGGGTTTAGAGCTCCTTTGCACCCAGATTCATTGACAAAATATAATAAAACTCAGTTATTTGTAGAAAAAGATATATTCAAAAATATTGACTTAGAGTCAAAAGACTACAAAAAACTTAAACCATTAAATAAAACAGCATTAAAGCAAATGGATGTTGTTTGTTTTGTTGACTCAGTAGATCTGAGCGTAATTAAATCCTTAAAGCCAAATACAAAAATTATTGGACTTTTTGATGATAAAACTAAAAAAGATATCAAAAAAATAAGACCTGATGTTGCCCTATATGATTTTTTCAAACTTCCTAGAATCTCAAGAGCGCAGAATATGGATGCTCTGTCATCTCAAGCAAACCTATTGGGATATGCCTCAGTCTTAAGAGCTTCTTTAGCGACTTCAAATGTTTTACCTATGATGACCACGGCAGCAGGAAACATTTCTCCAGCAAAAGTTTTAATTCTAGGAATAGGAGTTGCAGGTTTACAGGCAATTGCTACGGCAAAACGACTAGGTGCACGTGTATGGGGTTATGATGTTCGTGCAGATGTAAAAGACCAAGTGGAGAGCCTTGGTGCAAAATTCGTGGAAGCGAGCTCCATGTCCCAAGATGGTGTTTATGCAAAAGAGTTAACCAAGAAGGAACAAGCAGATTTAAAAAAGGCATTAGCTAATCAGGTTATAGAGAGCGATATTGTACTTACTTTTGCACAGATACCAGGTAAGAAAGCTCCATTACTAATTGATAAAAAGACAGTTTCAAAAATGAAAAAAAACTCAGTTATTGTAGATTTAGCAGCAGGAACAGGTGGAAACTGTGAGCTTACAAAAGCTGGAAAAGTTATTCAAAAAGACGGAGTTAAAATCGTTGGAGAGATGGATATTCTAAAAAACGTTAAACATGCTGCAACAAAACTTTATTCAGAGAACATTAGAAATCTTGTACAGCTTCTTGAAGATAACCCTGAAGATGAAATTTTTGTTGAGATGAGTTCATAATGGAAGCAACTTTCTTACTTACATTGTTGATAACTTTTTTAGCAAGCTTTATAGGATATGAACTTATATCAAAAATTCCACAGACCTTACACACTCCTTTAATGTCTGGTTCAAACGCTATTTCTGGGATTACATTAATTGCTGCAATTCTTATATATCCAGAAGTGGGAGATTCGCAATTACTTAAAATTATCCTTTTACTTGCAATAGCCTTTGCAACTCTCAATATTGTTGGAGGGTTTTCAGTAACTGGTCGAATATTAGAAATGTTTAAGAAAAATGATTGAAATAATACTACTTGTCTCATCAATTTTATTTATCTTTGCTTTGAAGCTATTTGGAAGACCTTCAACAGCACATAGAGCAAACACTTTTGCTATGTTAGCCATGGCACTAGCTGTCTTTAGTGCTTTTAATTTTGACTTTTCAAAATATGATTCAGCTTTTTACATTACAATTGTTGTTTCCGGCCTTCTCGGAGTTTTAATATCAAAACGAGTTCAGATGACACAAATGCCAGAGTTAGTTGGTTTATTTAATGGCTTTGGTGGAGGAGCTTCTGGTGCAATTGCCTATGTTGAGCTCTCTGGTAGTTCCTTACCAATTTCTGTTGTTTTTGTAGCTATCTTTTCAATGGGTATCGGAATGTTTACTTTCTCGGGAAGCCTTGTTGCAGTAATGAAACTGCGTGGCAAACTAAATAACTTCAATAAAAAATTAGCAGATATATTTTCAGTTTTTTTCCCTCTGATCTTAGTAATTCCAGCTGTTTTAGAAATGGATGAACTTTTAATGGAATTTATTATCTTGGTTGCATTAATTGCTGGAGTTATAAGAGTTGCTGTCATTGGTGGAGCAGATATGCCAGTTGTCATAGCATTTTTAAACTCTCTATCTGGAATTGCTGCTTTGTCAGCAGGGTTTATCGTAAATAGTATTATTTTGATCGTGGCTGGTGCCTTAGTGGGTGCTTCTGGAATAATTCTTACACTCCTTATGTGTGCTGCAATGAATCGTACGCTTCGAGACGTTCTTAAGGGTGGATTTGGTGGTACAGCTATCAATAATGAATATGAAAAAGATCCAATTAGTACTTCCCCAGAAGATGTTGCCATTCAGTTAAGCTATGCAGAATCTGTAGTTATTGTTCCGGGATATGGAATGGCAGTAGCTCAAGCACAGGCAGCTGTTAAAGAGTTAACAAATACCTTAAAAGGTAAAAATATTGAAGTGAAGTTTGCTATTCATCCTGTTGCTGGAAGAATGCCTGGACATATGAATGTGCTTTTAGCTGAGGTAGATATTGATTATGAAGATATGTATACCTTAGAAGATATAAATTCTGAGTTTTCCTCAACAGATGTTGTAATAGTTCTTGGCGCAAACGACGTTGTTAATCCATTGGCTAGAACTGATGAAGACTCTCCAATTTATGGCATGCCAATACTTGATGTTGACTTAGCAAAACAAGTCATTGTTATAAAAAGATCTATGTCACCTGGATATGCAGGTATTGCAAACCCACTATTTATTAATGACAATGCAAAAATGCTTTTTGCAGATGCAAAAGAAGGCTTAGAAAATATAATTAAGTCTTTTGAACTTGTCTAAAGTTAATTAAACTGCAAAAGCATGATTAACGGTGATTATTTAGCAATAGAGAGACCTTTGCTTTACCTTCATATTCTTGCTGGTTTTATTTCACTTGCTATTGCCTATATCCTTTTATTCATTAAGAAAGGCAATAAAAGACATAAAAAATTAGGGATGATTTATGTATATGGGATGACAACTATTTTCGTGACTGCAATTCCATTAAGTTTGCTTGGAGAATTTAACCCATTTCTGTTTGTTATTGCCATTTTCTCCTTTTATCTGGCATTTTCAGGATATCGCCAAGGTCGAGATAGAAATGGAGCACGCGAGCAAATAGATAAAGTTCTGGGTGTATTCATTACTGCTACAAGTATTCTTTTTTATTCTATGGCTGTGAGTTTATATTTAATCGAGGACTCCATGTGGATTACCTCTGTTGTTTTTGGAAGCATAGCATTAGGTATGGGTATTAATGATTTTCGTCGTATGAAGATAGACGAACGTCCAGATTTTTATGACCGAACTAATCTGCATTTAAACCTTATGCTTGCGGGAACTATTGCAACTACAACCGCGTTTATTGTGACTTTAAATCCATTTTCGATTGATTGGCTTAACTGGGTTGCCCCAACTATTGTTGGAACTCCTATTATTATTTATTTCTCAAGAAGAGAGTTGGCTAAAAAAGTAACTTAAATTACTTGATACTTTTAGCTAACTTAAGTACATCTCTCATTGTTTTTACAATCTCATCAGATTTGAAATATCTTTTAAAGAGAATTTTTCTTGAATTTACAAAGGTGTCCTCAATTTTTAATCTTCTAAGTTCTTTCTTAGATGCCTCAACGATTTCTAGATTTCTTTTAATAAAAAGACCTGTTATGTATTCATCATCACCGTCAAAGTCACCTCTCCAGTTTATTTTCAGTCCCATATCAAAACTTTCTGGAAAATACGCAAAGAAAGAGACATACGTTGTTGAAGACTTACCATGGCTTCTTGTATAGACTTCAACTTCACAGTTGTACCCATCTAGTTCTCCAAATATCTTTTTTTTTCTAAATATATTTTTTGAAAGTACAGATGTAAAGCCTAACGTCTCTGCTGCATTAGAAAGTGCTGTATTAATTCGCTTATTTGAGAAAATAATGAGCCATACAATACCAACTACAAATAACACTGGTATGACGATAGAGATTACCTCACTCATAATTTCATTGTATAAACGTATTGCTATGAATGTATGTTCTTTATTATTATGACTACACATGGAAGAAAAGAAACAATTAGATGGCAGGTCCATAAGAGGAGAAAAGTTATATAAAGCAACTCATGATTTGCTTTTAGAGTCTGCCATTGAGTTGTTTAATAATCCAAAGCTAAACCTTGAAGAAATCACCCTCTCTCAAATCGCTAAAAACTGTAATCTCTCACAAGCAGTAGCTTACAAACACTTTCCAGACAGAATGATGGATGTTTATGGTGCAGTTGTAGGAAAAAGAATTGATGAAATGCTTGAAAAGATAAAGATTGTATCCTTGCAGGAAAAAGATTATATGAAATTATTAGAGAAAATAATGGTTATATTTACTGATTCCGCAATTGATCTGGATAACGCTACAAGAATTGCATATGTGAATAGGCATATACTTCTACGAAAAAATAAGTGGTTCCAGCGTCAACCAGTAGAAGCTTTGACAGAGATTCTAAAATCTACACCTGGACTAAAAGAAAAACCAAGAGAAGTAGCAAGGCGCATACATTTCATGTGGACTGGTTTACTATTTTTATGGATAAGTTATCAAAAAGGAGATCCTGTCTACGGTGCATACACAGATGCCTGGTTTAGAAAAGAAACTAAGAATATTGTCTCTTTAGCTTTAAAGAAGTAAAGAGTTTAGATTTCAAATAAGTAGAGTACTCCAACTCCGAGCAAAATCCCCAAAAGTGTTATTCCAACTTATGTATAGTATTTAAAGTTTTTTGAAAATTTTATTTTTAAATGTGATTATTACCGCATAGAGCGAAATGAAGAATCCTATGAGCATATAAACTTTTTCATAGTTAATTTATATCAAATTGAAGACCAGCTATCCAATTTTCTCTGGTCCAAACAGAGGAGTAATTTGAATTGTTTGCGCCCGAACCTGGTGTTATCGTCACACCCGCAGCCGCCGCCTTCTGCTCAAATAAATCCAGAGAATCCTGGACTGTGGAGGCATACATGCTTCCTGAGTTATCAATACTTAAAACAATTTTGGCGCCACTCGGTAAAACACTTGCACCAATCAAGTCCCACCAATCTGAGGTGCCTGATACAACACTGTACGCATCCGTTCTTGAGACTCTAGCATGAAAGGTTGTACCAGCAGAAAATTCATTCATAAAGGCAGTCGGTATTTTTAAGGAAGAAGTTAGCCCATTGGGTTGTGAAAAATTGTAATTATCGTTTGAAGATTTAGGCTCTAGCAAGTGAAAGCATCTGTTTGGATAAGAACTTCTAAAATTACTCCACTGAGCAGCCAAATCACCAGCTGATGGACCGCCTGAGTCTTCATCAATAACAGAAACAACCCATCGGTTAGCATTTGTAGATGAGTCTCCACAAGCTGCAAGCTTACTTGTCACAACATAGGTCCAGTTGAACTGTGTTGCTGCTGTATTGTTAGTACTAAATGCGTTAGTGAAAGTATTTGCAGCTACATCAATAGTTGTAGCTCCTGCAGCACTAGGTGTAAAGGTTGCTGTATAGGTAGTACCAGATCCAGAGAAATTACTGAGTGTTCCACCACTGACAACAACATCTCCAGCTGCAAAGTTCGTTGTACTCTGGCTTGTAGTAAAGGTAAGAGAAAGTGCACTATCTGATGAGGTAGCACCATCACTGACTTCAGAAGCAGTAATTGCTATGGTTGGTGCAGTGCTATATGTCCAGTTGAACTGTGTTGCTGCTGTGTTATCTGTACTTGTTGAAGCATTTGTAAAGGTACTACTGGCAACATCGATAGTTGTTGCACCCTGTGCAGTCGGTGTAAACGTTGCAGTGTACGTTGTTCCAGATCCAGAGAAATTACTGAGCGTTCCACCACTGACAGAGATGTCACCTACAGCAAAATCAGTCGTACTTGCACTTGCAGTAAAGGTAAGAGAGAGTGCACTATCTGATGAGGTATCTCCATCACTGACTTCTGAGGCGGTAATTGTCATGGATGGTGTACCAGGTAAAGTTGTAGTTGTAGTTGTAGTTGTAGTTGTAGTTGTATTTGTAGTTGTAGTTG
>Ga0228644_1000215_pt1 | contig 20061 bp, 14 predicted proteins | sample 56DmetaG_FD_186020 | JGI IMG/M metagenome (GOLD analysis project Ga0228644, IMG submission 186020) | Seawater microbial communities from Monterey Bay, California, United States - 56D | ecosystem: Environmental > Aquatic > Marine > Coastal | place: USA: California | collected 2016-11-09
CATACATTTCATCAGAAAGTGTAAAGTTTTTAGCATACCAAGAAACCCCTTGCCATTGATTATTAACAATTTTAGGTTCTAAATTCGCTGTATGCGGTAAACTGACTTTTTGCCAAGATTTAAAATCATTATTTACAAGATATGTATCATCAGAAATCGTTTCATTTTCTGCTTTTGTAAAGTACCAATCTGAATTAAATTTAACCTTAGTTGATTGAAGAATTTCATCTTTTGAACATCCATGTATACTTACAAAAATTACTAAAAAAAGTAAATATTTTATAATTCTCATTTATTTATGATTAAAATCCAAACCCAGGATCCGATGGGCTTTGTGCTTGTGCTTTCTTTGGATTTAAAATCATATAGGTTCCAAGTGCAGTTAACACTGCATATTTACCGTAAGACCCTATCTTTTTTATAGCATCTTTACGAGTAATTTCTTGATTTTTATTTTCGGTCTTTTTAATTGATGTTTTCATTCTGTTTCGTTTTAAAGTTCTTAAACTTATTCTAAAATAATTTTCTTGCTTAATTTACCCTTTTGAGTTTGTACATTTGCAAAATAAATTCCTGCTGCTAATTTTGGTATAAAAATATCTTTTATGCTATTAGATTTAAAAGAAGTATTCATTACTTGTTTTCCAAGAATATTAATTAAAGAAAAAGTGGTTTTTTCTTGAGATAAACCAGTTATTCTAATTGTTGAAGCATTGATTTTGTAAATATTTACTGAACTTAAAATTTTACTATCAATATTTAAAGCACTTTGTTTTGTATGTAAGTAAAAACGACCTACGCCATTTTCTGACGTTGATATAGTAGCTTTATATTCGCTATTGACTTCGTCTAAACGTGCATATGTATTTGTGAATTTATCTTCTAAAAATAATTTAATTCCTGAGGGTAAATTTAATACTTCAGCAGTAAAAACGATTTCTTTATTGGCTTTAACTCCAATAGGGATAATCAGATTTTCATAATTACTATCTGGCAATGCTTGTCTTACAAGAGAAATACCTTGGTTCTTTTCTATTAATTTTGAATAAATTCTAATATCAGATTGAACACCATCAAACAAACCAATATCAAATCCAGGATCTAGTCCTTTTGTTTTTCCTTCTAAATAATTTAGAGTTGTTTTTTTAGAAGTTTCACCATTAGAAATAGATAATTCTATTGATGGATGAGTAGATTTTAAAAAGGCAACTCCTGTTTGATGACTTTGCATTGCTGAAGTGATTGATGCGTTTCCAGGGTTTACTTTCGAGTTTACGAAAAAAGCTTGTCCTGGTTGAACGTAACCAGCTGTAGTTTCTACATAAGCAGTCCCATTATACACATAGATTGCTTGAAACGCATCTGATAAAACATCAGAACCACTTATCCCATTTGCTGTAATAAAAGCAGTAACGTCCAAATACGAAGGATAAGAGTTCCCAATTAAATTCCAGTTATTTACACCTTGATCTATTGCAGGACTAACAGAAGTAGGCATAGTACCAGTAAAACTAAAATTACCAGAACTAATACCAGGATTCGCATCTTTTATCAATGCATAACCATCTCCAGTTCCAAAATTTTGTGCAGTAGTTCCTCCCTGAAAATACCTCCAATGACGACCTTCACCAGCAATGTTTGGGGAGGTTAGACTCGAATTGTCATACCAAGATATTCCTCTATTGGTTACAAAATCAGAACCAGACGCAATATCATTATTTGTTATCCAAGTATCATCATATTGTTCGCCAACAATTGGACTAGATACCAAATGCCATTTTGTATCATCAACGTATACTTTATAAGTAATGTCTCCTGTAACAGTACCTGATGGTAATAAAGAACCTCCACCGAAAATTGTAAGTGAACTTGTAGCATCTATAGCCAAAGTATTTACACTTGCCCCTGTAGAACCATAAATTTCTGCTGTTTTAGATGCAGGAATAATAGCTGTAGAAGTACTATTTGGAACATCTATATCCCAATTATCTTTTTTTGACCAATCTGTGTCTGTATTTCCTGTAAAGTATGTAGTTCTTGTTAAATTAATCCAGTCACCTGGGTATGCGCCAGCCAACCAGTCGGTTGGATTCTGTTTTAACTCAATTTTAATTTTGTAATTTAAATTACCTGTTAAATCTGCAGTAGGTGTAATATTATCTGGAATTAGAAGTTCAAAAGAGCCAGTAACATCTGTTCCTGCTACTGCTGTTGTTAATTCCGCATTTGCTACATTTGCACTCCAAGACCAACCATCTAAAAGTTCTATTGCACAGTAGATGTAACCATCTGCAGCAATTGTGTATTTATAATCTACTGTGATTGTGTTTCCTATTAGTCCATTTGTCAATGTTGGAGATTCAAAAGTAATAGATTGAGCACTTCCTTTTGTTATAAAACTAACAAGTAAAATAAGTAAAATTGTTTTTTTGTTCATGATATTATAATTTTATAAATTTTATGTTTTTTGATTTATTTTCTGATTGAATTGTTAAAATAAAAATACCAGTATTAAGATTAGAAACATCTACTCTGTTTTTTAAAAATGTTGAAGAATAGACTTCTTTCCCTAATAAATTTGTAATTTTTACATTAGAAATATTCAAGTAATTTGAACTTTTTACATAAATATTATTTTTTACTGGATTTGGATATATTTTTATATCACTCAAAAAACTATCAACACCATTTACACTTGCAGTAGAGGCAGTTATGTTAATTTGAGTTGCCGGGTATGCACCTGCTAACCAATCACTAGGGTTTTGTTTTAATTCGATTTTTAGTTTGTAATTTAAATTACCTGTTAAATCAGCAGTTGCTGTTGTACCTTCGGGTATTGTAAGATCGAAGGACCCTGTAACATCAGTACCTGCTACTGCTGTTGTTAATTCCGCACTTGCTACATTTGCACTCCAAGCCCAATCATCTAAAAGTTCTATTGCACAATAGATATAACCATCTGCAGCTATTGTATATTTATAGTCGACTGTTATAGTTGAACCTATTTCTACTGTTGTTAATTCTGCTGAAGTAAATTCAATAGTTTGTGCACTCAAAAAACTTGAGGTAAATAAAGCGATAAAAAGTAATTTTGTTTTCATAATTTTAAGTTTTAATGTTAACGTTTTAATTGTTCTTTTCTTAATAATAATTAATTTAAAGTTATTGTTTTCTCTACGGCGTTTATAGTCATCATATAAGTTCCTGGAGAACCAATAAACTCAAAGTTTCTATCGTCATGATCTTGTTCCGAAAAGTTAGAATCTATCATAAAACCCTCGTCAGCGTAAAAGGTATAGTTGTTGTTTGTATCCCAAGTTCCAAACGTTTGAAAGAATCTAAAAAAATCATTAGACAACGTAATTGAAGAAGACCAGATGTCTGGGGTATTTTCTACGAACTCTATCGTATCTCCGTTAAATCCCCAACCTCCTGGGACTGCCCCCCCAACAGCCCAAAGTGAACCAGATTCATCTAACTCTATCGTTTTTGTATTTTTATCTATGGTTATTGTATAAATACCTGGAGTTCCAGTAAAATTAAAGTTATCACCTGCAGGTACGTTTTCTAATCTGGCATCTATGGTATAACCATCATTTTCATAGAAAGAATAATCTTGTCCTGAATTCCAATCTCCAACAGTAGTAAAAAATCTAAAATGTGCATTTCCTAATCTTGCTTTTACTTGTAAAACATTTGTCTCGCAAAGGAGTTCTAAACCTGGAAAATTCCATCCAATATCTGTAATTCCTTCTCCTAAAACATATAAAGATTCACATTGTCCAATATCAACAATGTTTTCTATTATTTTGATATTCATAGTAGCTGTTTCAGAGAGAATTTCTTCTGTTCCTGCACCACCATTCCCGATAGTTGCTTTTATTCTAAAATATATAATTCCTGTATTGTTTACATCCCCGTTAGCATCTGTAGTTGTTGGGTCATCATCTAAATTTAATTCTCCTGCTAAATCCATTAGTTGACCAACTGTAACAATATGATTTGTATTAGATGTATTGCCAATCGAAGTAATTGTTAAGAAGTCTGAAAAAGCAGAAGCTTCCAGTTCATAAGTATTCGTAGTTATTGGAGTGGGTTTGTTCCAAATAAAACGATCTGCAATATTCTCTTTTGTTTCTTCTGATAATAGGTATTCAGCAGCAAATGTGTTTTGAAAAATAATTTCACTTGAGCTTAAATCTGCAATAAAAATTTCGGTTTCTTCTTCATTACAAGCATTAAAGATTAGAATGCTTATCAAACAAATAATGATTAATTTTAACTGTTTCATTGTTTTATTATTTTATTATTTTAAGAATTAATAGCCTTCATTTTGTTTTAGATTAGGGTTTGCTAACAAATCTGTGATTGGAATTGGAAATAATTTGAATTTTGCATCAACAGCAGCACCATTTTTCACACCACCTTTCCAAGCCCACAAATAGTCTGAAGTTGTAAATCTGTTATAACGAATTAAGTCTGTTCTTCTAAAGCCTTCCCACATTAATTCTCTAGCTCTTTCGTCTAAAATAAAATCTAGATCTAGTTCTGATGCAGTAATATTACCAGCTGTACTATTAGGGTTGTTGTCATAAGCTCTTCCTCTAATTTTATTGATATGATTTAAAGCTGTATTCATATCTCCACCTGAACCACCTCTCATAACAGCTTCTGCATAAATCAAATACATTTCTGCTAATCTGAAAACAGGAAAATCAATATCACTTAAATTATTAAATGTATTTTCTTGATTGATACTAGAACCGTCTCTATTCACATTTCTGTATTTGGTAATAGAATATCCATTTAAAGAATTAGGTAAAGCTTCTACTTCTAAAGTCCTACTGGATTCGTTGTTTTCTGTCCAGAAAACTCCTCTTTTATCAATACTTGGATTATTAGAAGGAAATAAAGCAGGTATAGATTGCGTAACTCTATATAAATTCCAGCTAGAGCTCATTCCATTTACAGAGGCTGTAACTCCTGCAGCACCTAAAGCGTAGGTATTGGTACCACCCCAAGTTCTAACTTTTTCATTGTCATAATTAAACGTATAAATAAATTCGTTTGTATTTTGATAATTATCACCTAACATCAACCATTGATGATTTTGTTCTAAAGAATACCCAGCATCTATCACTTTTTTACTGTATGTAATTGCTTCAGAATATTTTTGAGTAACTGAATAGGTTTCTGCATTCAAATACAATCTTGCCAATAAAGACCAAACTGCAGCTTTATCTGCTCTTCCATATTCATTAGCTCTAACATCAACCATTAAAGGTTCTATTTCCTTTAATTCTGATTCGATATAGTTAAATAAATCTGGTCTTAAAATTTGATCAGGAATTTCATTATTTTTCAAAGTTTCTTCCGTTGCAAAAGTTGGATTTCCAAACAAGTCCATCATCATCCAATACGCATAAGCTCTTATAAAACGAACTTCACTTTTAAAGGTTTCAACTTCTTTTTTATCAGCTTCAGATAAACCCCTACTAGTTACCAAAGAAGATTCAGATTCAATAATAAAATTATTACACAGCGTAATTAAATATAAGCCACTTTGATATACACCTGTAGATTGATCGTGTTCTGAGGACCAGCTTAAAGTTGTTTCTTGATGATCTCCCCAAGTATTTACAATCTCATCAGTAGTAACCTCTTGAAGTTCGAAAAAATCACGATAGAAAAAGTTATTAGCACCTGCAAACTGAATATATGCAGAAACCATTGCTTGTTTGTAACCATCAACTGTGCTGAATTGTTTTTCATTTGTTAACGCGTTTGTTGGAAAACGATCTAAATCATCTTCACAAGAAATGAAGCCAAACAAAATAATTAATGACATCAAACTTTTTTTTAAATACTGTATTGTTTTCATTTTTTACGGATTAAAAATTAAAATTAACTCCAACAGAAAAGGTTCTTGGAGCTGTATAATTACCACCAAAATTAGACCCAAAATTGAATGGGGATTCTGGATCACCACCATCAAAATCAGTTAAAATAAAAACGTTTTGCACTGATGCTGATAAATTTAAATTTGAGTTGTTTTTTGAATTTATAATATTGCCTAAATTGTAATTTAGGCTAACATTATCCATCTTTAGGAATGATGCATTTTGTAAATAATGATCACTAAACCCTTGATTTGCGTTTCCACTTTGAGTAAATTGAGTTTCAAAATAATCTGTATGTACGTTTCCTCTAAAAATCCCATCGTAAATTGAGGCTAAATTATCATTGGGTTTAAAGAAAATATAATGCCCTAAATTAGAATGAAAAGCCATATTTAAAGTGAATTGTTTATAATTTATTGAAGTATTAAATCCTAAATTATGTTTTGGTACAGAACTTTCGCTTCTGTATCTATCCTCTTCATTTATAGTTCCATCTTGATTAAGGTCAACCATTTGATCTTCTATTGGGTTTCCATTTGTATCATATACTTGTCTGTATAAGTAAAATGTATTTCTTTGAAAACCAACTGTATTTACTAAAATACTTCCGTTAAAAAGACCTACAGAACTATCATTATCTTCGGATAAACTTGTGATTTTATTTTCATTATAACCATAATTAATACCTAATGACCAATTGAAATCTTTAGATTGAATTGGAGTTGCATCTATTTTAATTTCGAAACCTCTATTTTCTAAACTTCCAATATTTTTAGTAATGTTATTCGCAAAATCTGTTCCTGAAGGAATAGAAACGTTATTTAATAAATCATCGGTTTCTCTTAAATAAACTTCAAAACTACCTGAAATTCTATTATTAAAAAGTCCCCAATCTAAACCAATATTATAAGTTGTAGATTGTTCCCATTTTCTGTTTCTATCAGTTGCTGTTGGGTTTACGCCTTGTACAAAACCATTCCCAATTGGATATTGAATAAAAGCTTCGCCTAAATTATAAATTGGGATGTAGCCATAGTTTCCAATACCTTCTTGTTGTCCTGTAACTCCATAACCCAATCTTAATTTTAAGTTAGATATAGTTTTTGAATTTTCTAGAAATTTCTCATCAGAAATTTTCCAAGCCCCAGAAACCGATGGAAAAACTCCCCATCTATTATTTTTTGAAAAACGGGAGGAACCATCTGTTCTTATTGTTCCTGTAACAATGTACTTTTCATTAAAAGTGTATATTAATCTTCCAAAGTAAGAGATAAGTGTATTTTGAGGAATATCAAAATCGAAATTAGGTTCAGATCCTGGTTGTAAGTTCCCGTCAACATCAAAGCTTGGATAAAAATAATTTGTGGTTTTAAAATCATTGTAAGAATAACCTGCTAATACATCAACTTTACTTTTTATACTTTTAATTTCTTTGGTGTAATTTAGAGTAGCTTCTAAAAATATGTTTTCAGTTTTTGAACCAGAATCTCCAGAAGAATTATTTCCATTAGAAATATTTGCAGGAAAATAATCTGCGGGTGTATAATAACTCCAACTGCTCTCGGCGATATCATAACCTGTGTTTAAATTTACTCTTAGGTCAGGGAAAAAATGCAGTTTATAATCCAACTGAATATTTCCAATACTTCTTAAGTTTTTATTTTTACTTTCTACCTGTTCTAGCATAGAAACAGGATTATAGTGTCTTAAAACAGCGGGATTAGAAGCGAAATCTGTGTATTGCCAATACCCACCAAAAGCAGAATTTTCATCTAAAACAGGTTGTGTAGGGTCAAAAGTTGTCGCTGTGAAAATTGCGCCTTCATCTGCAACTCTTTGATCTTGTAAAATTCCTTTTAGATTTAAATTAATTTTTAAATGACCATCAAACAAAACAGGATTTACATTCAGAGTTGCAGTAGTTCTCTTAAAATTACCAGTTCTTAACGTTCCATCTTGATCTAAATAGCCTAAAGACAATCTGTATGGTAAATCTTTAATTCCGCCTGAAACACTCATAGAAGTTTCTGTAGTTAAAGCATTCTGATAAATTTCGTCTTGCCAATTGGTGTTTGCAGTTCCTAAATTATTCAAAATAGATGTTCCTGAAACCATTTCTGCTCTTTGTGCAACTTCTCTAAATTGATCTCCAGTTAACACTGATTGCGTTAAAAAGTTTTGAGAAACAGCAGTTTTTGAGGATATTGAGAATTTTAATTCATCACCTTTTCCTTTTTTTGTGGTAATTAAAATAACACCATTAGACCCTCTAGAACCATAAATTGCAGCTGCAGCAGCATCTTTTAAAACACTAAAAGAAGCAATATCTTCTGGATTTAAAGCACTTAATATTCCTGGGCCATCTGCCAAACCAATAGGATTGCCATCAATAACAAACAAAGGATTGTTGGATGCGCTCAAAGAAGCACCACCTCTTATTAAAAAAGAGCTTCCTGCTCCTGGTTGCCCACTTATAGGTGTGATTTGTACACCAGGTATCTTGTTGGCAATTAACTGTTCTGCATTGGTTACAAAACCTTGTTGAAAATCTTTTTCTGTAACTCTAGTCACAGCACCTGTTAAATCTTTTTTCTTTGAAGAACCATAACCAATAAGTACAATTTCATCTAAACTTTCTGCGGATTCTGCTAAACTTATATTTAAAGTACTTGAGCTGACTTTTACTTCTTTTATTTGATATCCTAAATAAGAAAAAATTAATATATCGTTTACTTCCGACTCAATAGTATAAGTTCCATTAATTTCAGTTGAGGTTCCTGAAGTAGTGCCTTTTATTATAATGCTTACACCCGGTAAAGTCTCATTTGTTTTATTGTCTTTGACTGTTCCACTAACTTTTATTTGTTGTGAAAATAACATTAAAGGGAAGCAACAAAATAGAAGTAAAATCTTGCATTTTTTTTTGCTTTTTAATTCTCTTTCTTTTTTTAAGAAAATCATCATAATTGGATATTATTTTATATTAGTTGTTTTTACTGAGATTATACTTTTCAGTAGTTTTTATTTGCAAGTGCAATTAAAATGAAATAATAAAAACTGAAAGGGGTCAAATTCATTCAATGAGTATTAGAGACTCATAAAAACTGATGAATTAGGACCAAATAGGGTTAATAATATAATTAGTACTTAATTTTTCTGTTAAGACTTTAAATAATAAGAAGGATTTTGTTTGAACTTGTTTTTAAATAGTTTGCTGAAGTATTTTCTATCTGAATACCCAACTTTGTAACATGCGTCTGAAACAGAATAACCCATTTCATTAATTAATTGCTTTGCTATTGATAATCGATAATCTCGAATAAACTCCACATATGTTAGACCAGTTAAAGACTTTATTTTTTTATACATTGAAGAATGACTCATGTTTAAATTCTTTGAAATTACATCTGCTTTTAAGTTATTAGATTGTAAATTTTCTTCCAACAATTTATATAAGTTTTCTAAAAAAATTTGATCTTTTGAATTTACTGTCAACTCTTTTGGGTTGAGTAAGCTATTATTCACAAATTTTTGTTTTAATAACTTTCTTCCTCTAATAAGATTTTTAATTCTATTTTTTAAGAAATCTTCATCATAAGGTTTAATAATATATTCATCTGCACCAGTTTCAAAACCTTCCATTTTGTCTTTGGTTGCTGTTTTTGCCGTTAATATGATAATAGGGATATGACTTGTAGCTGTATTCAATTTTATCTTTTTAGATAGTTCAATACCATCCATTTTTGGCATCATTACATCACTTATAATAAGGTTTGGCAAAGAGGTAGATGCCAATCTCAATCCTTCAAGGCCATCAAAAGCTTGAATTATAGCATAATTTTCTTCTTCTAAAAGTTCTTTTAAAGACTCTTGAATTTCAACATTGTCTTCAATAATTAGAATAATTTCTTGCTGTTGTTTTTTCTCTAAAATCTTCTTTTGAAATATATCTATGGCTTTTTCTTCTTCAAAAAATTCTGAATCTCCTCCTAAAATAGTATTAAAATGTTTGTTCCCCCTTAATAATTTTACTTCAAAAGAACTTCCTTTTTTTAACTCGCTTAAAACATTTATCTCTCCTTTATGTAATTTTATAATATCTTTTACGATGGATAAACCTAAACCAAAACCTTTATTGTTTTCAGTATGTGTATATTTTACCTGGTAAAATCTTTTAAATATTTTTTCTTTATCATCCGAAGACAAACCAATTCCTGTATCATTTACACACAACACTACCTCCTTTTCAGTAGTTTCTATTTTGACTTCTATAGTGCCATTATCATTTGTAAACTTAAAAGCGTTGGAAAGTAAGTTAAAAATAACTTTTTCTAATTGATTTTTGTCATACCATAAATCTATTTTAGACTCAACTGTATTAAAAATGCAATTTATATTCCTTTCTTTGGCAATATTTGAAAATGACAAATAAATTTCTTTTGTAAAAGAAATAAATTCGTTTTTAGAAACATTCAGTTTAATTTCGTTTGTCTCTAATTTTCTCACATCTAAAAGTTCATTCACCAATCTTAACAACAAACTACTATTTCTTCTTATGGTGTGTGCCGCTTTAATTTGTTTGTTAGTTTTGATTTTATCGTTGTCAAATAATCTGTTAATAGAGCTCAATATTAACGTAACTGGAGTTCTTATTTCATGAGAAATATTTGTAAAAAATTGTTGTTTGGAATTATACAATTCTTTGTCTTTATCATGGGTAAATTTTTCTAACTCCAAACTAGATTTCAACTTACCCCAAGCAATTATATTTTTTCTAATAAAATATAGTACTGCTAAAAATAATAAAAAATACAACCCATAAGCCCAATAAGTCAACCAATAAGGTTTTTGAATATTCAACTTTATAGAAGTATAATTGTCCGACCAATTCGCACCTATTTCTCTACTTTTTACTTTGAAAATATAATTTCCTGGAGATAAATTCGTAAAAGTAGCTGTTCTATCTTTTCCTATGTTTCTCCAATTATCATCAAAATTTTCCATTTTAATTGCATATTCGCAATTCGAAGAAATTGGAAACTTTAATGCAGAAAACTCAAAAGTAATCACATTGTGAAAATACTCTAAAACAATCTCTTTTGTAAATTCTATGTTTTTCTGTAATATTTTTGTGTTCCCAATACTTGCTTCTTTATTAAATATTTTAAAATTCCTAATTGCTACAGCAGGCTGTAAATTGGTATTATTTACTATTTTAGGGTCAAACTTAAGAACCCCATCTATTCCTCCAAAATAAAGAAAACCCTGTTTATCTTTATAAGCAGAGTTAATATGAAAATCTCCTATTAAATTACTAAAAGTAATAAAAGTATTATTTAAATAATCATACTTTATAATTCCATCTTTACTACCGAACCAAATATTACTATCATTATCTTCAATAATTGAAGTGATTGTTTTATGTTTTATATTATCAAAATCTTGAAACCTTTCAACTTTTTGAGTTTCGAGATTCATTCTATTAATACCTGAACCAGAAGTTCCTATCCACAAATAACCTTTGGAATCTTTAAAAATTGAAAAAAGATTATTACTGCTAATTGTTGTAGAATCTTTTTCTTTAAAACTAAAATTTTTAAACTCTTTTTGTTGAATATCAAAAATACTTAATCCACCTCCATAAGAAGTGGTCCAAATTTTATTATTATCTTTTAAAATTGAAACCAAATTATTGTTAGGTAAATAGAATCTTGAAAATTCCTTCTTTTTAGTGTCAAAATAATTCAACCCACCACCCCAAGTGGCTATCCATAAGTTGTTGCTTTCATCTTCAATAATATCTCTTACATCACTAAAACTTATAGAAGTTTCGTCATTAAAGATGGGGATGTATTTCTTAACTATTTTATTTTTCTGATTAAATTTAAGTAGCCCGTTACCAAATGTTCCTAACCAAATATTATCATCTTTTGTCTGAATTATTTTTTGAATATACTTCGCTTTAATTTTATTTTTGTCGTAGCGATTTATTTTTTTATTTTTCTTGTTGAACATATTTAACCCATTACCATCCAAACCTAAATAAATATGTTCTTTATTTTGAAAAATGGATAAAACTGGACTTGGATTTATTCCAATAAAATCACTCAATATTATCTCTGTTTGATTTTTCTTATCTAGTACACTAATTCCATTCCAAGCAGTTCCTATCCACATATTAGAGTCATCATCCTCAAAAATCGTATAAATAGCATTTCCTGCAATAGACGAAGCTAATTGGGGATTATACATATAATTATTAACAATTGGTTCTTTACTATTTGGGTATTGTACCTCAAAAAGTCCATAGCCATCTGAACCAATCCATAAATTATCTTTACTATCTTTTTTTATAGAACGGACAATTTTAATTTTTTCCAGTAATGATTTATTATTGTAAAAAAAACTTGAAACTTTACGTGTTTTTAAATCCACTGAAAGTAAGCCATTAGCTGCAGTGCCCAATAAAATTTTATCTGAATTCAATTCAGTAATTACATTGATTGGACTTGTTATTGGTTTATTCCCATTATTTATTTTTTTAAATACTTCATTTTTAGTATTGAAAACAAGTAAACCATTTTTAAACGTCCCAATGAATAGATTCCCCTTTTTATCCTCATAGATACTTGTTATATTTAGCGGTTGATGTTCGTCATAAATGTATCTGTGAAATTTATTTAAATTATAATCAAATAAACACAACCCTTTTTCGGTACCAATCCAAAAAAGACCTTTTGAATTCTCTATAACCGCATTGACCTTATTAGATATGATAGAATATTTATTGTTTTCTGAGTTTTGAAAAGATTTAAATTGATCGTTGAATTTATCATATAAATTAAGTCCACTTCCATATGAAGTAAACCAAATCCTATTCTTGCTATCAAGAAAAAGACTTGAGATATCATTAGACTCAATATTACTATTTCTTTTATTATAGACTCTTACACTATGACCATCGTATCTATTTAAACCGTTTTGAGTACTAATCCAAATAAAACCATTTTCTTCTTTTACAATACCTGTTATCTTTGAACTAGAGAGACCTTTAGATTGGTCAATTTTTTGAAATATTGGTTCGGTTTGACTAAATAAATTATACGAAATCACATTTACAAAAAAAATAAGTAAAGAAATTTTATGGAATTTTAAAATCTTAAGCATGTGTAAAATTAATAATTATTAAAAGTACTAAACTTATTACTATCCAAAATTATTATGGGTAGATAGATTCGTTATTCTTGGTGGTCAAATTAGGAATTTTCAAATTACATTCGTCAACTGTAAGCTTCTCCTAATATATAGGGCTGTTTAATTTTCCACTATTATCAAATTTATTATTTTAATTGAGCTAGCTTCATTAAAATTAATTTCTGCATACTTATTTAGTGCTAATTTACCTAGTAAATCATGTAAACTATAAATAGTTGCGATCACTTATCTAAACTTATGTTTGATCTCAAACCTGATCTAAGTTTTCAAAAATATATTTATTCGAGTCGCCTCTTCGATAACTACCATTGAAGCTTTCTATAATAGCATTTAGAATAGGTTTTCCTGGTTGAATATATTTAAATTCTATAAAATGCATGATGCTACAAATACAGAAATAAAGGCTAAGAAACTTCTTCGATATTTTTGGCAGGAGACCAACTTTTAAATGGGTCTTTAAATGCGGCAATGATTGCTGGTGAAAGAGCTGCCATGGGAGTTATTGGAACCCTGCAAGATGGTGTAATTATTGATGAATTGAGTTCTTAATAGAAAGTTAAACACTGAAATTTTCAATAACAATTTTCTTTATTTTTCTGTTCAATGATTTTAAAGCATTGAAGCTGGTATGTTCTAAAACAATCACAACTAGATTGTCTTCTAAATACATTGTAAGTCCGGTACTAAATCCATTCCATTTACCATAATGGTAAATACTATTTTCTTCTTTAGTATCAATTCTAAAACCAAACCCATAAGGAATTTTTCTGCCGTATATACTTTCCCCTTTTGAATACATAAGCGCTAATGATTGTTTTGTAAGAAAACTGCCTGAATTTAGTCCTTTTGTCCACTTAAACAAGTCTTCTGCCGTAGTATATACGTTTTTATCGCCCACAATAGCATCATTTACGGTGCCAGGAATCTTTATATGTCTCCATCCTCTATACAATCGATAACCATCTAATTGATGCTCTCCAATAGCATCATTCTCAAAACTGTATACATAGGAATGATCCATTTGTAGTGGTTCAAAAATATTCTTTTTTAAAAAAGAGCTAAAGGAGGTGCCAGAAATTTTTTCAACAATAGAAGCGAGCACAAAGTAACCAGTATTGGAATAATCAAAATTACGTCCGGGTTTAAAATACCGCTTTACATCAGTCGATTCCAAAAATTCCATCATTTCACTGTTTGTAGGTGCCTTTTCTTGCTGCCACTCGTGCTCTGCAATCCAAAAATATTTTGGCAAACCTGCGGTATGGTTTAAAAGATTTTTAATAGTTACGGCTTTATAAGGAAAGTCCGGGAAATACGTATTTACAGTGTCTGTAAGTTTAATTTGATTTCTTTCATTTAATAACATAATGGCTGCTGCAGTAAACTGCTTACTTACTGAAGCTAATTGAAATACAGACTCCTTATTTAAGGGGGTTTTCTTTTTAAAATCTGCAGTCCCTATCTGATTTTCATATACTATTTTTTCATTTTTTGCAACTAATACTGCTCCATGAAAATCATTCCTTTTGTGAATACGCTTTAATAATGAATCTAATTTATGACGCACCTTTTTTGTAACCTTTTCTGGATAATGAACTATTAAATTAGGAGCTACTTCTTTTAATTTTTTAGGAGGTAATTGTTTATTTACTATTAGCTCTTTAGAGGAGGATGTATAAGCTATAAAAGAGAATAGACCTAAAAAAAGCAGGGATAAGAGGGAGATTACTTTGAGATATTTTTTTAAATACAATTATCGAATTTTAATGTGCAATTTACCAATCATTTTTTAGATATTCAATACCCTTGTTTAATTTATACAATTCAAATATTCCCCTTACTTTAAAAACATTCTTAAATTTTTTGAAAAAATCATCGCCTCTGTCAGAAATCTAAAACTTTAAAAATTATTTAAAAAAACTTGCCTTAAAAAGCTCTTAAAAAAAGTTAAAATCACTTTTATTAATGAACAAATTATTATATTTATGAAAATAATACATTTATGTATAGATTTAATACCAATGATTTCTTAATAAGAATCCCTTTATTTGTAATTTTTTTCTGGTTTGGTTTTCTTAAGATAATTTATTTATCTCCCGCCCAGGAGCTAGTTAAAGACACTGTCTTTTGGATGCCTTTTTTTGATGCTGAGACATGGGCTGTAATAATTGGTTATTGGGAAGTTTGTATTGCTATATTTTTTTTATTCAGAAAAACTACATTTTTTGCAATGATCTTGTTGTTACTTCAAATGACAGGAACATTTCTACCTCTAGTGATATTACCAGATATAACTTTTCAAAATTCAAATCTTTTACTACCAACCCTCGAGGGCCAATACATCATAAAAAATATAATTATTATAACTGCTGCTTTAATTATTGGTAGAACACAACTCAAAGCTAAATTAAACTACTTTAAAAAAAACTCTAAATAATAAACTAACTATAACTTAAATGAAAAACTTAATTATAATTGGTCACCCAAATAAGAGCTCTTTTTGCTACAACGGAATTTTTTTAACGATTAAAAATACTTTGAAAAAAAATAATGAGGAAACAAAAATTATTGATTTATATAGAGACAGTTTCACTCGCCCAAGAGAAAACTTAATATCAAAATATAAAGAAATGGTTACTTGGTGTGACAGAATTTACATTATTTCACCCGTTTGGTGGTTTCGATTAACACCAAGAATAGAGATTTTTTTTGACGAAGTTTTTACTCCAGGATATGCCTATGAATTTGTTAATATTACAAAAATATATGCTTATCCAAAACCTCTTTTAAAAACAAAAAAAGTAAGAACCTATGTTACTCACGGTGCTCCAGGTTTACCTGTCTTAACACTTTACTTAAATTCTGTAAAACTTAGGTTGGTTATGGGAGTCTATACTTTTGTTTTTGGATGGAGACTCTCACTCTTTTCTAAAACAAAACAATTTTGGTCAGTGCCATTTGTATCTGACGAAAAAAGAAAAAAATATATTAAATCTGTTGAAAAGGACATTATTAAAGATCTAAAAAATAATTAATTTGAATTTTCTAAATTTTTAAACAACATGGTATTTATCAATTTAACTATTTTAGAGGCCAAAAAAATTATATTTAAGTGGTCTGCAGTGTTTTTTGCTTTTAGCTGTTTACTATATCCATTTGGCATGGGTCTTATTGCCAATATAGAGGAGGTACAGTATTCTGGCCACTGGCCTGGAACTATTTTTTTATTTTCAATAGTTACGAATCAGATTCAAAATAAAAGACTATGAGTATCTTATTTTTTTTCATAGGTTTTGTGATATTTTCAGCGTATATGTTTTTTCTTATATGGAACATTTCCTTTAGTACTAAAAATAAAATAGAAGAAAATAATCCAACTATTGATGAAGACACCCCTGTTGATTATGATGGAGGTGGTAATTGGGGGAGGTTTCCAAAAAGAGACTAAATAAAGCAAGCTTAATATTTTTCAGGAGTAGCTACGCTGACCCTTAAAGCTCCGCTTTGAAAATAGTGCAACCATTTAGCTTAATTAAGTTCTGTTTTTATATATTGAACACTAATCTCTAAAACCTTTTGAATAAGTTAAGCGCTATTTTTACGTCCGTACATCGCTATAAAAGCAAAACATAAAACAGGAAGTAAAAATGAAAAGTTGATTTCTGAAATACCTGCTATACTTAAATCGTTAACTCCGTATCCCCCAAGGTCAATAATCATCCCTTGAAGCTTTGGCATAAGTGCTCCACCAACAATAGCCATTACAAGACCAGCCGAACCAATTTTACTCTCTTCCTCCGTTAATTTACCAAGTGCTATTCCGTAGATTGTAGGAAACATAAGCGACATGAAAAATGAAACACCAACCAAGCAATAAAGTCCTATTACATTATTAATGAATATAACTCCAACCGTACATCCAATAGCAAGTAGTGCAAAAACCATAAGTAGCTTGCCCGCATTAACAAAACGTAACAAAAAGGTGCCAATAGCACGACCAAAAGTAAACAGAACAAATGCGGCCATTTGATAATAACCTGCCGAAACACTGTCCATCCCGATTCCTTCAGCATATTGGTAGATATAAGTCCAGCACATGATTTGCGCACCCACATAGAAAATCTGTGCCAATACACCCGAAGTATAGCTGCTATTCTTGAAGAGTTTTTTGAAAGTATCCCCAATTTGATTGTTTATGACTTCTTCTTTTGAATGTGGCATTTTACTGATAGCAAACAAGAACAAGACAGCTAAAATAACGAATCCCAAAACCACATAAGGATCGCGAATAACCATCAAATCTGTTGTTTTAATAAGTGTTTTAGCCACTTCATCTAAAGCGCTAAAATCTGTAATGTCATCCGATTGAAGTTTCTTTAAAACATACTGTTGGGCAACAAACAAGCCTAAAATTAAGCCTATAGGATTAAATGCTTGTGCAAGATTTAATCGTTGTGTAGCGGTTTCTTTTGGTCCCATGGCAAGTGCATAAGGATTTGCTGCCGTTTCTATAAAAGCCAAACCAAAAGTTAGGACATACAACCCCAAACAGAAAAACCAAAACTGCTCAGTCATTGCTGCAGGGTAAAACAATAGTGCTCCTGCAGCGTACAACCCAAGACCTATTAAAATACCTACTTTATAGGAGTATTTTCGCATAAACAAGGCAGCAGGAAGTGCCATACAAAAATACCCTCCATAAAAAGACATTTGTATCCATGCAGCTTGTGAGTTTGATAATTCTAAAACCTTTTTAAAAGCCTGAACCATAGGATCTGTAACTGCATTTGCAAACCCCCAAAGAGCAAATAAAGAAGTGAGTAATATAAATGGAATTATAATTTGTTTTGGCACTACAGGAATGGTTTTTGATTTTTTCATTTTAATTGAATAGATTGCTATTTTACTACTAATTTACTTTGAAGATCTTTTATTTCACCACAGCTCATTTGCTCCATGACTTGAGTGAGTTGCGTTTTAAGCATGGCTATGGTATGGTTTCCACCTTTTCTACCCAAAGCAGATCTGCAACAGTTTTGTAGATTATTTCGTGGTCCTCACAAAGCTCCGCTTTGAAAATAGTGCAAATAAAAAAACAATACAATACACTCTAACAGACAAAAATTTTATTGACTGCATGCTTTCAATAGATACAAAATAAAAAACACATATTACTAATTAATAATATGTGTTTTAAAACTTTAAAGAATAATTTTTAGTTTACAACCAATCGCTTAGTAATTAAAGAAGTACTGTTTTCAATTACAAATAAATAAACACCACTGGATAAATCCGAAATATCTAAATAATCCTTACCATAAGTTGTTTTTTGTAACACCCCCATAATAGAGTATATTTTCACTTTACTTATTTGGTCAACTCCTTTGATATGAACTAATTCTTTCGCGGGATTAGGATATAATTTTATTTCTGAATTCATATTAAAATCATTCAGTGCTAATACTCCTCCAAATTCATAAGCTCCTGCATCTGGAGTCCCTTCTCTAGTTGCTCCTCTTTGATCTATATTTGGTAATGTAATTCCTGTTTCAGCAGTGCAATAATCATTTGAGTTACTACTTTCATCAATTGCTAAAACTTGTGTTTTACCTCCATCATCAGATAAGGCATTTGTTAATCCTGCAAATGTGGCAGTTTTTCCCTTTTGGTTGTTTTTAGCTGCATCATCAATGATGGCCAATGAACTTGCTGCTTCTTCAAGACCACCAAGAATACTGTTTACCATATTGGTTAATTTAGCATTGGCAAAATTGATGACTTTTTGTGAAGCATCATCTGCAGTCACCACAATGGAATTATACATACTAAAATTGGTAGTTACACCTGAAGGACCTGTAAATCGTAAACCATTTTTTACAGCACTAGCATGTAAATTATTATACAATGTGGCGTGAACAAGTTTCAAGTTTATATTACCAAGTCCAGCGGCCCCACCAACTAATTGAGCTACTTTACACCATATAGCTCCTCCGCCTGCTCCACCGGCTCCACTTGTGGTATCGTTATTGGATATTGTACTATTTTCAATGTTAAAATCAATGGTATATTGATCACCATATTGATTATTACCATTAATATATACTCCTCCACCATTTCTACCAATGTTACTATTCACCAGAGATTGTTTAATATTTACTGTATTATTAATAGCTGCTCCATTATTTGGTGTTGCGATAATACCTCCTCCGTCAAGAGAAGATGAATTGTTTCTAATTGTACAATTGATTACATTTACATTGGAACCAGCGATACTTATACCTCCACCATTTTTTGATGTAAAATTATCTTCAATTATTAAATTATTTAAAGTCAATAAACCTGTTACTTTGTCAACATTGATTCCACCACCATTTTGATTGCTTGAAGCATTACCATGGCGAATTCCAAGATTTTCAACTGATACTGTCAAAACATCCGCATCATCTGCTCTGATAATGTTAATTACATTTGATCCTTGACCATCAGTCAAAGCTTCAGCAGAAGCCTGTATAACATCGGTTGATGGGTCTGTTCCTCTTAAAGTAATACCCTTGCTAATATCGATAGATTCCGTGTGAGTTCCTGTAATGTCAATAACATCTCCATCTGATGCTGCTTCTATTGCCTCAGAAATACTAAGATATGTAGTACCATCAATTTTTACTGTTTGCGCCGTAACTACTGTTGTAAAAACAGCAACTAATAATAAAGTAATTTTGTGTTTCATTTAAATTTTTGTTTGTAGATTAATAATTTAATAAAAATATCTAAAAAATCGATAAATTAAGTTTTTATACAATTCACAATGGTTTAAATACTAGTCAAATAATTAAATTTTTTACTGAAACTAGCAGGTACTTACTGCCATTGAACCTTACCAGAAGCTTGAATGTGTTTTGTTAAAGTTTTCTTTAAAGCGATTGAGTTGAATTTCAAAAATCAATCA
>Ga0228644_1000230_pt1 | contig 19266 bp, 19 predicted proteins | sample 56DmetaG_FD_186020 | JGI IMG/M metagenome (GOLD analysis project Ga0228644, IMG submission 186020) | Seawater microbial communities from Monterey Bay, California, United States - 56D | ecosystem: Environmental > Aquatic > Marine > Coastal | place: USA: California | collected 2016-11-09
TAGTGTTTTTGCTGCATCAAGCGTTTCAACAATGTTGGGATAAAGTGTCTTTTCATCTCCAAGAACCTCCAGCTTTACTAGATTATGACCATCCAATAACTCTCTTGCAAGAAGGCAAGTTCTTACTGCATCTTTTGCATTATAGCAACCTGCAGTATTGGGAAGAATCGTGTATTTTTCTGGTGAGATGACATCTAGAAGGCTTTCTTCATTCACGTTTTGCCCAATATTTGTCCTTCGAATGGCCACAGTAATGATTTCAGAGCCAGAATTTTCTGTTGCCAATTTTGTTTCGTTAAAGTCTTTATATTTACCTGAGCCAACTAGAAGTCTTGAGTTAAAAGTTCGCCCAGCAATAACAAATGGAGTGTCAGTTTTCATAGCGTTATAAGATACCATGTGCCGGAATCAATAATGAAATATTGATTCGCAATCTTTTCAATTTTAGATGAATTTATTAAATTGTTAAGCCAGCAATTTTTTGAATTTCATTAATTGCTTTAGTTACAATTTTTGAAAAGATGAAGTCTGATTTATCTCCAGACTCTGAACGCTTCACAAATTCCTCAACCATAAGCTGATACTGATTACATGCTGGAAATTCAACATAGTTTCCTTCATGAAGTCCTCCATTAGACCAATTGGCAGACGTTTTTTCTGGGGGGTTGACTGGAACATTTAATTTTGCCCATCCATTAGAACCCAGAACAGTGAATGATTGACAAAGAGCTGCATCAGCCGAAACAGTTAAGCTGAGTGTTTCCCCATCTGGCCATGTAAGGGTTGCATCAACCTGTTTTTCGGTCTCGTATTGATCACACATTGTGGCAACTGCTGAGAGAACTTTAGGCTCTCCCTTGAAGATCATGCAGCCCGATAAGATGGCATAACAACCAATATCAAATAACGGGCCGCCTCCATATTTAATGAGATTTCGAACATTGCCCTCAGGCTGTTTAGGGTAGCTGAAAATAAAGTGAGATGACTGGTATTTACCAATGTCAAGGTTTAGAAGCCATTGCCATTGTGGATGGCTTCTGACCATAAAGGCTTCATAGAAAAATGCTTTGCTCTCATTGGCCGCCTTCTCAAGATGCGCTAACTCTTTTAGGTTGAGAGCAACCGGCTTTTCACATAAGACATGTTTATTATTTTTAAGTGCTTCAATTGAGTAGGGGACATGCAGATGATTGGGAAGGGGATTATAGATTGCCTCAACGGATGGATCATTGATAAGGCTTTCATAATTAGTCTCTATGGCATCACCATAGATTGCTGGAAGAGCAGATTGCCCTGGCTTTCTTCTGCCGACATGAGTGACTTCATGTCCAGCATTAATTATTGCAGGAACGACATGCTCCCTTGCGATTTTTGCTTCACCTAAAATTCCAAATTTCATTTCAAAAAGACTTTATTTAAAATTTATATCTTACTTATTATCTTCCTAAGATTTTTAGAATAATATTACATTTTGTATAAACATGTAAAATCAAAATTAATTAAGACTAACTTCTAGGACTCACGATGCCTCTCAATGCAATAAATCATCCATTAATAGCTCACAAGATTGCCCTTCTTAGGCAGCAAGGGATTAGTACAAAGCAATTTCGTGAGCTCGCTAATGAGGTTGCAAGTCTTCTTACTTATGAAGCTACGAGAGACTTGCCTCTGGAAAACAGAGAAATTAATGGTTGGCAAGGGGAGCCAATTAATACTCAAATGCTCAGTGGTAAAAAACTTTCAGTTGTTCCTATTTTGCGTGCAGGTCTTGGGATGCTTGATGGAGTTTTAACCCTTGTCCCCAACGCTAAAGTGAGTGTTGTCGGTCTGTATAGGGATGAGGATACATTAGAACCGGTTGCTTATTTTGACAAAGTGATTACCGATATTGATCAAAGAACTGCATTAATTATTGATCCTATGCTTGCTACTGGAGGAACGTTACTAGCAACCATTGATCTCTTGAAGCAAAAAGGGTGTAAAAAAATTATCGGTTTGTTTTTGGTTGCATCTCCTGAAGGTCTTGAGAGGGTTACAAAATTACATCCTGATGTAGATCTGTTTATTGCAGCAATTGATGATTCGCTTAATGATCATGGTTATATATTGCCTGGGTTAGGAGATGCTGGAGATAAAATTTTTGGTACAAAATAGTTAAAATTGAACGAAGATAATTTTCCTAAGGGGTCTTCATGGATTACTGGCGAGTTGATTTATAACTCTGAACTTTACATTCTTATTTAAGATTGGGCGACTAAGATATGATCCTAACTGTGATTTTGTCTATGTTTGAAAAAAGTAGCATTATTTAGTATAAAGTCTAGATTTAAAAAAAATATCATTATATAAAAATATAAATTGAAAAGCTTTCAGAAAACAATTCTTGAAATTATTGAGCCATTAGAGCCGAGATATATTTTAGACCTCCCTTGTGGAAATGGATGGTTGGCAAAATCGCTAAAATTTAATGCTGAAGTTGACGGTATTGACTTGTATGACTCAAAGCCAGAAAACTATAGGAATTTTCAGCGTATTGATTTGGATAAAGGGCTTCCAGAGAATCTCATGAGCTATGATGCAATTGTCTCTTGCGAAGGAATAGAGCACTTGGGAAATCCCTTATTATTTCTTGAGGATGTTTTTAAACATTTAAATAAAGAGGGAATGTTGATAATTACAACACCCAATATCTGGTACCCAGCATCAAAGCTCAAGTTTTTATTTAGAGGTTTTTTTCCTTCATTTCCAAGTTTAATTGGCAAAATCGAAAAAGGAAGCCATATGCATATCATGCCATGGTCCTTTTCGTCAATATATGTTTTTTTGAAGCTTGCAGGATTTGAATATATCAAAATACATGATGTCCATGAAAAGAAACCTAGGCACTTTTTTGAAATGTTTTTTGGTTGGCCACAAAAAAAATACTGCATGAGGAAAATTCGTCTTTCAAAGTCAGAGGAGGAGAAAGAATTTTGGAAAAATGCTGGTTCTATTCAATCTCTTTATGGAAGGCACTTGGTTGTAAGTGCAATTAAAGATAAACAATAACAGAATCTAAGTTTTTTTTGCAACCACAATGGTGCTTCGCGAGCTAAGAGCGTCTAAAGAATTAATAAATGAAATACTTTCAATATTTTCACTATAGATTTCTCTGTCAAATTTTTTCATTTTATTTGATACTCTATTACTGGCAAAACGAAGAAATGGATAAAATATCACTGCTGGTATGAGTGCACTTTTTTTTCTCTTATCGATGTGAAAGCTTACAGTACCAAAGCCAGCCTTTTTTAGTCCATAATTAAAATTATTTATACTTAAAGGCATTATATGACCGCTTATTCTGCCAGCATTTTTTGGGTCTGTTGAGAGTGGACCATACATTTCCTGGTATCCGCTAAATAAATAAGAAAGTCTCGACCTAAAATGAGAAATGTTAGGGGTTGAAAAAATTAAGGTGCCCCCACTTTTTAATTTATTAAAAGATTCGATAAAATAATCATATGGCCTTGCCATGTGTTCTATTACTTCAATAGAATAAATAAGATCAAAAAAGTTATCATCAAAAGGTATTTTTGAATCAGCTTCAATCTTTAGACATTTAATTTTTTCGTATAAGAAATTTTCTGGAGCAATTTCACATGCAAAAAGTTTTTCACTAAGATTTAAACCATTGTTTTCAAGATGCTGACCAATCTGCTGGGTCATAAAGCCGCTACCAGAGCCAAAATCTAAAATTCTTGAATTTTCTGAAATGTTCTGAGTTATCAAGTTATAGATTTTTTTATTTGTTACGGGATGAGAGGCTCCCGTTGTAATCTTAGAATCCATGAAATTTTCTAGAGAAAAATATAAAGAAATGATACTCTAAATATTCTCAGTTTTTTTTAAAGACTTGAATGCTTCAAGCGCTTTTTCTCTTGAAGCTTTGAGGTTTATGATTGGTACTGGATAGTCTTCGCCTAGAGTAATATTTGCATTAGCTAAAATCTCTTTTGGGGCCTCCCATGGACTATAAAGGTACTTATTAGGAAGGTTTTTCAATTCAGGAATAAATTCTCTAATGTATTGTCCATCAGGGTCAAACTTTTCTCCCTGAGTTATTGGATTAAAGATTCTGAAGTATGGTGCGGCGTCAGCCCCACAGCCCGCCACCCACTGCCAACTTGCACTATTGCTCGCAAGGTCAGCGTCAACTAAACAGTCCCAAAACCAGCGCTCACCATGACGCCAATCTAACAAAAGATTTTTGACTAAAAATGATCCCACAACCATTCTAACTCGGTTATGCATTGATCCAGTAAGCCATAGCTCTCTCATTCCTGCATCAACCATCGGTATACCAGTTTGACCTTTTTGCCAGGCTAGTAAATTTTTTGAACTGTTCTCCCATGGGAATTGATCAAACTTTGTTTGGAGGTTTTTTGTTGGGAGGTCAGGATTAAAGTAAAGCTGGCAATAGGAAAACTCTCTCCATCCTAACTCACTTAAAAAATGATCAATGTTCTTATCACTGCCTCTTTCTTTAGCCAGATACCATGCCTGATTGGGAGATAGTTCACCAAAATGTATGTGAGGAGAGATTCTAGATACAAATGGCTTTGCAGGAAAATTTCTACCCTCTTTGTATTGTTCAATTCCATTTTCAATAAACTCAGTTAACCTTTTACAAGCTCCTTTCTCACCAATATCCCAAAAAGAATGCATTGGTATATCCCATCTATTTGATGGGAGTAGAGATAGATCATTGAGATTAAGAGAATTATCTTTGTCGTTAAAATAATTTGAAGCATCTACCCTAGGAAGTGGCTCTCTAGGCTCTTCTGATTTAAGACAGCCCTTGCGATAGAAAGGAGTAAAAACTTTGTAAGGCGACCCATCGTCTTTTTTAATTGTCCAGGGCTCCCAAAGCAAAGATCCATTAAATGTTTTTACTAAAATTCCTTTGGATTCAAGTTCAGCTTTAATTTGAATATCTCGTTTAATGCGCCATGGCTCATAACAGCGATTCCAATAAACAACATCAATTTTAAATCTAGTAATAATATCTAATAATATTTGAAGTGGATCGCCTTCATATAGAGATAAATTTTGATTCAGGTTATTACTGAGATCATTCAGAGAATGATGAAGCCAAAATCGGCTAGCATCTCCCATAGAATGTTCACCAGAATTAATGTCATCTAGTATGTAGACAGGTAATACTTCAACATGTTTAGAGGCCTCATGAAGTGCTGGGTTATCAGTTAGACGAAGATCTTGACGGAACCAATGTAACGCTTTTGGATTTTTCATATCTAGATTATAAAATTCAGTTATGAATTCTAGGTGAAGATTAGGAGTTATTTATGAAAAATAATAATAAGATAAGATAATTACATAACAAATCAGCTATTTTTTTTAACCATTGTGATACTTCCTTGTCTCTTTTTATGAGGTTCTATAATATCAAAAGCAGAATAATTTCCCTTTAAATTATTATATATTGCGTCATGTATTTTATTTTTTTTCCCATCTTTATATGTAAAGTGAAAGAAAATATAACTTGAACATATATCCCAATATTTTTTAATAAATAATTCATATTCTCTTGGTCCTCCGCAATCAAACCAAACAAAATCAAAGTTTCCGTATTCTTGAAATAATAAGTTTGACTTATCCTCAAACTTTCCATGAATAAATTCAACATATTTTGAGTTGATAATATCTTGCATTCCAGGTTTTTCAGATAATTCACCGAGTGACATATCGTCAATTACAACTAATTTAGGATCAAATTTGTAGTCCTTAAAATAAGATTCTTCTAGATTGCCATCATCAAAAACCCTTCTAGTATTGACAATTGCCTCTAGTAGAAATGGAGTAGTATAGCCTGCACCAATTTCTAGAATTCTATTTGGGCGAAGCATAAGCACCATTGATCTTAAAAATCCTCCTATATTTTCTGTGCCCATGCCTTTCCTATATAGATCAGGATATTCTACTGGAGTTGGATCTCTAAATTGAGAAGAGCTATTAGTCAAATTATTACCTAAATCACTGTCACTATGGAAAATGAATTCATGTCTAAAAGCGCATTCAGCCTCATCGTTCTTTCCAAGAGCTTTTAAAGTGTTGCCAAGGTTATAATATGCCTGAACGTTATTTTGTTGAATCGAGATGGCAATTCTGTAAGCTTTTTCAGCCTCCTCTAGCTTTTTGAGTTTGAATAGTATGTTTCCTAAGTTATTTTGAGCTAAAGCATTTTTTGGTTCGAGTTCGACTGCTTTTTTACAAGATTTTTCTGCCTCTTTGAGCTTACCAAGTTTAAAAAGTGTGTTTCCAAGATTATTATGTGCTTCAGCTTTATCTGGCTCTAGTGCGACTGACTTTTGGCAAGCAAATAATGCATCACTTAGTTTATCAGTTTGATTAAAAACTGCCCCAAGAACTGTCCAGGAGAAAGGGTGATTTGGAAATTTTTTAGAAAGTATTAATGCAGTTTTTTCTGCTAAATCATATTGTTTGTTATGAAAATATTGTAATAAAGTTTCTAGTTCGGGTTGACTAGGCATTAATTTATTATTTTTTGGATCATTATTCACGAGATAATTATATTTGATTTATTTTTTTAATAATGAAGCAATTTATTTAGTTTGGGTTTGCTTTTAAATCAAATGCAATAACAATTCGATCAGAGTTACTTGAGAATGGAATTGTTTTATGATGAAGATTTGATGGAAAAAGAACTATATCGCCTAATTTTGGCTGATATAAAAAATTAGGTGAATTTTCATGAAAATATTGATCACTATTAAGACCAAATTCAATTGCACCTTCATTTTCTTCAAGGCTAGGAACAACCTTTAAATAAATAACACCGCTTAGCCATCCACTAGGATGAATATGCTCTTTTTGGCCACCAAATTTTTTTAGAACAACGTGCCAACCCATGATTTCTTTTTTAAAAGGCCATTGTTCAATAAAAGTACAAGTCTCATTTTGAAAATTTGAATAGTAGGACTGAATTTCACTTAGAATTATAGATTTGAGACTTTTGAGTCTTCCTTTAGAATCTTGAAAAATATTATTGGACTGAAAACCTTTATATGTTGTTTTCCCAAGAGGTTCCCATATCGTGTCAATATTATTAAGTTCACTGATAGTCTCTTTAATGAAATTATCAGAATCTTTAATATGAGTTGAAATATTTGAAAAATAAATAAAGTGTAGAGGGTTATCACAAAAATTGAATTTTGTCTTCTGTTTTTCAGTAGCATTAAGAAATGCAGATAAAGCAGCAATTCTTAAATTTTTATTATCAACATTAGACAAGTTTTCAATTCTTTCATAAACCTCCTTAAGTCTTCCAAGGGCATATAACGTAATTAAAGCTCTAGCCCTTGAACGTGGACTATTGCAAATATCAAAGTCTTTAAGTGCAGATTCAAACTCTCCTCTTTCAAACAGTAAACCTCCTCTCATCATTAATGCTTCAGAGAAATCTGATTTAATATTGATTGCTTTGTTGTAGTAAAACTCTGCTTCTTCATTTTTTCCAAGTGCTTTTAATGTATTTGCAAGTTTATAGAGGGCTTGAACATTATTTTGTTGAATCGAGATTGCAATTCTGTATATTTTTTCAGCCTCCTCTAACTTTTTGAGTTTAAAAAGTATATTTCCTAAATTATTTTGTGCTAAGGCATTTTTTGAATCTATTTGAATTGCTTTTCTGCAACTTGCTTCAGCCTTATCGAGCCTTCCAAGTTTAAAAAATGTATTCCCTAAATTATTATGAGCCTCTGCATTTTTAGGCTCAAGTTGCACAGCTTTCTCACAAGCAATTAAACCTTCATTCAGTCTTCCGATTTGATTATAAACAGCACCTAAAACTGTCCATGCAAATGGATGATTTGGGAATTTTTCAGAGAGATCAGTCGCTGTTTTTAATGCTAAATCAAATTGATTATTCTGGAAATAATTTAATAAATTTATTAGTTCAGATTGACTAGGAACTAAATTATTATTTGCTGAATCTATATCATTATTCATGATTAAATTATATTTGAATTGTTTGTTTCAAACTATTTATAAATTTAGAAAATGAAGACTTCTTAAGGGGAGTTGTATGGCGGAGAGAGAGTCCACCGAAGAATAGCCTATAACCCTATCTAACAAAGCATTCTATAAAATAACTGAATAATTCTACTACCATTTCTACTACCATCTGTAAGCCTTGTAGATTACTTAAATAATACACAATTACTAGTTTTTTTAGTTAAATCAATGACTTAAAAGAATAGTTTAAATATCTACCATCCCTCACATATATTTACACTTTGAAGGTACGGGGGGAGCCCCTCTCGACATCGTAGATAGATATATACACCCTCCCTCACACATCAAACGAAATTTGGACTTTAGTCTTTAAAAAAAATAGTAAACTTAAATTTTAAATTTAAGGACGCCATATGAAATTTATTACATCTTTAGCAATCTGTTTAATAATAACTAACACTGCCCTAGCGAATAAAGAAATAGAGCCTTATTCTCAAGAAACTTGCCAAAAAATATATGAATCAATTGGAACTTTCGTTCTTCTGGCTGATACAGAGTGGAAGAAAGAGAAAGAGAAAAAAGCAATGTTTTATTCAACAGCAGCATCAAATTATGCAACTATTTATGAAACGGTTTGTAGTCAATAATTATTTATCTAAATAACCCTCACTCACACATCAAACGGAAGTTGGACTATAGTCTTAAACCTTTAGATAAAAGGTTGAAATTATCGAGAAAGACCAATTAGGTTAGTTAATTCAAGTATTCCTTTGAACTCATTTTTGGACTGCTTAGAGGATGATTCAATCTTTACATTAATATTGTAACCCCTGCCCCTGATACTTTTAATGGTTTGCTCTTCGAAATGAACATTAAGTTTCTGACGTAACCTGCTAACGATGACATCAATTGACCTATCAAATAAATCAATATCCCTGCCATGCAATAAATTACCAATCTCGCTTCTAGTTAGAACCTTGCCTCTTTTTTTGTAAAAAATACAAATAAGACGAAACTCTAAAGAAGTTAGCTTAATATTTTCCCCATTTACTAGAGCAGATCTAGACTCAAAATCTAAAACTATTGTTTTCTTAAAATCAACGTCTATCATACAAATATTATAGACGATACGTGTCTTAATATAACAAATTAATAAATATGATACAAATTGATACAATACTTATAAATAGCAAGCTATATTTTTAAAAGAGCTTAAATGCTCGTGACGTTAATAATAATTTACTAACGTTTTTTTGATAATTTAGAAAATGGAGAAAAAATGAAAAGATTAAATAAAATGAAAAATATTTGCTTTGTAGGAGTAGCTGCTCTTTCATTGTCAATTATTTCTAGTACAGCATCCTATGCAGGAGAAACGGTTGCTTTTTTGATGCCGGATCAAGCTTCTACTAGATATGAAGAGCATGATTATCCTGGCTTTCAAGCTGAGATGGATAAACTTTGCTCAGATTGTAAGGTTATTTACCAAAATGCTAATGCAGACGTTGCCTTACAGCAACAGCAATTTAACTCTGTATTATCCCAAGGAGCTAGCGTTATAGTTTTAGATCCAGTTGATTCAAGTGCTGCAGCATCACTAGTTGCACTTGCGCAATCTCAAGGCGTTAAAGTTATTGCATATGACCGACCTATTCCTGACAGGCAAGCAGATTACTATGTATCTTTTGATAATGAAGGAATTGGTAAGGCTATCGCCTCATCTCTAATGCGCCACCTAGAGGCATCAGGTGTTTCAAGAGATTCTGGAGGAATATTACATATTAATGGCTCACCAACTGATGCTGCTGCAGGTCTTATCAAAAAAGGTATTAAAGCTGGTATTGCAACAAGTGGATACAAAGTTTTAGCTGAGTTTGACACTCCAGACTGGGCTCCACCAAAAGCTCAAGAATGGGCTGCTGGTCAGGTTAGCCGTTTTGGTGACCAAATTATAGGGGTGGTTGCTGCAAATGATGGAACTGGTGGTGGAGCAATTGCTGCTATGAAAGCTGCTGGTGTTAGTCCGCTTCCTCCTGTAACAGGTAATGATGCAACTATTGCTGCACTTCAATTGATTATCGCAGGTGATCAATACAACACAATCTCAAAGCCATCTGAGATCGTAGCGGCAGCTGCAGCTAGAGTAGCCGTGCAGTTTTTGAATGGTGAGACACCTACAGCATATACATCGCTTTACAACACACCATCACAATTATTTGTGCCTACGGTTGTGACGCGCTACAACATTAAGGAAATTGTCTTTGATTCAGGTGTAACAGCTGCTAAAGATGTTTGTACTGGTCGTTATGCGGCAGGTTGTGATCAACTAGGTATCAAATAGTTAATTACAATTATTAACTCAGCTTTGGCTAGTCTAAAGCTGAGTTTTTTTAACAAAATAATATATATAAAATCTTTTAAATAGCTTTAAATAGATGAATTAACAACATTATTCCTAATAAAGAATGTCAAATCACAGTCCCATATTAAATATAAAATCAGTATCTAAAGATTTTGGAGCAGTCTCTGCACTATCTAATGTTGATTTACAGGTTCATGCTGGTGAAGTTGTTGCTTTAGTTGGAGACAATGGTGCTGGAAAATCGACCTTAGTTAAAATTCTTGCTGGTGTTCACCAGGCTTCTTCAGGAGTAATAGAATTCCAGGGAAAATCTGAATCTTTAGCTACCCCAAAAGCCGCACTTAAACTAGGTATTGCAACAGTTTTTCAGGATTTAGCATTGTGCGAAAACCTAGATGTTGTTTCTAATATTTTCCTTGGTCAAGAACTAAAACCATTTCAGCTTGATGAAGTCTCTATGGAGGTTAAAGCGTGGACTCTTTTAAATGAGCTCTCAGCCAGAATTCCCAATGTTCGAAGCGTAGTAGCCTCTTTATCTGGAGGTCAACGACAAACTGTAGCTATTGCTCGATCTTTATTGCTTGATCCAAAAATTATTATTCTTGATGAGCCTACTGCTGCACTTGGAGTTGCTCAAACAGCAGAGGTTCTAAATCTAATTGAACGCGTTCGTGATCGTGGCCTTGGTATTATCATGGTGAGTCATAACATGGAAGATGTCAGAGCAGTTGCAGATCGAATAGTAGTCCTTAGGCTAGGAAAAAATAATGGCATATTCAATTCTAAATCATCAAATCAAGAGCTCGTTGGAGCTATAACAGGTGCTAGTGAAAATGTCGTCACAAAACGCGAAAAACGATTAAAAAATCAATTAAATTCAACAAGGGAAAAATAAATGTCAACAAAAAGCAACAATGAGTCATCCCAAATATCCCCTCTTGATAGAAGTGACTCACGTGTAAATCACTCTGATGACTTCAAAGGTATGATTGCAAATTTCTTTGGAAGAATTAAATCTGGTGATCTTGGCTCTCTTCCAGTCATCATTGGTTTAATTGTTATTTGGACTGTGTTTTCAATCATGAATCCAGTATTTCTTTCCAGTAGAAACCTTGTTAACTTATTGTTTGATAGCTCTATTGTTGGTGTTATTGCACTTGGGATAGTTTGTGTATTAATGCTAGGTGAGATTGATTTATCAGTTGGGTCGATGAGTGGAGTTGGATCAGCAATTATTGGTGTTCTATGGGTTAATATAGGCGCGCCACTTCCAATTGCGATTATTACAGCTATTGTATCTGGAGCAATTGTTGGAGCTTTATATGGCTCCCTTCGTAATCGTTTAGGGATGCCAAGCTTCGTCTCAACCTTGTCTGGTTTACTCGCTTTACTTGGCTTACAACTTTATATGTTAGGAAGAACAGGCTCTATTAATTTACCCTATGGCTCTGGTATAGTAAATTTTGGTCAATTAATGGTTGTACCTGCTTGGCTTTCATATTGCATTGCTATTATTCCAGCGGTTGTAATTATATTTAATGGTTTACGATCAATATCTAAAAGGAAGAGAATGAATCTATCGCCAGGATCTAAAAAGTTACTATTTTTAAAGGCTACTCTCATATCAATTACTCTTCTAGGAATTATGTATTATCTCAATCTTGGGCGTGGATTGCCTTGGATGTTCACACTATTTATATGTCTTGTTGTATTGATGGATTACGCATTGACAAGGACTCAATGGGGAAGATTCATGAAAGCTGTTGGTGGAAATGCTGAAGCAGCTCGTCGTGCAGGAGTAAATGTAAAAAAAATCACTATTAGTGCTTTTGTAGTATGTTCATCTCTAGCTGCTCTTGGAGGAGTGATGGCAGCCTCAAGGCTAGCATCTGCAAGTCAACAGGCTGGAACAGGTGATGTAAATTTGAATGCAATTGCAGCTGCAGTAATTGGCGGCACAAGTTTATTTGGAGGAAGAGGTAGTGCTTATTCAGCTTTATTAGGGATTATTGTTATTCAATCTATTTCAAACGGACTAACTTTGCTTAATCTTTCATCATCGTTTCGATTTATGATTACTGGGGCTGTACTTGCAATAGCAGTAATTATTGACTCTCTTGCTCGACAGAGTCGTGCTTCCCATGGACAGGCTTAAATCAACTTATAATTTATGGAGAATTTAATGAAAAGTAATCTCTCAGGAAAAGTTGCCGCTGTTACCGGCGCTGCTTCAGGCATTGGACTTTCATGCGCAAAAATGCTTTTAAATGCTGGTGCAAAAGTTGTTTTTATTGACAGAGATGTTGATAAATTGAATAGCCTATGTGATGAACTTGGAGCAGAAGCTTTCCCTCTTGAAATAGATCTTATGGTTGGAGAAATCGTCTCTTCGATGACCCCTAGAATACTTAAGTTAGCTGGAGGATTGGATATATTCCATGCTAATGCCGGATCATATGTTGGTGGTAAAATTACCGATGGAGACCCAAATGCTTGGGATCAAATGTTGAATTTAAATATCAACTCTACCTTTCGCTCTATTCATGCTGTCCTACCTCACATGGTAAAACAAAATTCTGGTGATATTATCTTAACAAGCTCTATTGCTGGAGTTGTGCCAGTTCATTGGGAGCCAATTTATACAGCATCTAAATTTGCAGTGCAGGCATTTGCTCATACCTTAAGACGCCAAGTTATCAATGATGGAATACGTGTTGGAGCGGTTTTACCAGGTCCAGTTGTAACTGCATTACTAGATGATTGGCCAAAAGAAAAAATGGATGAAGCTCTTGCATCTGGAAGCCTAATGCAACCAGAAGAAGTTGCTGATGCAGTTCTTTTTATGCTCAGTAGACCTCGAAATGTTACAGTTCGAGATATTGTCATTCTTCCAACTAGCGTGGATCTATAAATGAGTGGCATATACTTCATAGGCGTTGATGTTGGGACTGGTAGCGCTCGAGCAGGTGTATTTGATGAATCAGGAAACTGCCTAGGAACAGGTAAAAAAGATATTTTAATTCATGAGGATATTAATAATATTGTTGAACAATCAGCTGAAGATATTTGGACATCAGTTTGTTTTGCAATTCAATTTGCAGTCAAAGAATCCAAGGTAAATACAAAAGATATTTTAGGCATTAGCTTTGATGCAACATGTTCTCTTGTTGTTGTTGGAAAAGATGGTGGCAGCCTCCCAGTTGGAATTAGTGGCGATCTTAATAGAAATATTATCGTTTGGATGGATCACCGTGCAACTGGACAAGCTAAACGTATTAATGCAACAAAACACGAAGTTTTAAATTATGTTGGCGGACAAATCTCTCCTGAAATGGAAACGCCAAAATTACTTTGGCTTAAAGAAAATAATCCAGATACTTATTATGCGGCAGAACATTTTTTTGATCTTACCGATTACCTTACCTGGCGAGCAACAGGAGATTTAGCAAGGTCTACTTGTACAGTAACCTGTAAATGGACTTATCTTGCTCATGAGCAAAGATGGGATGAATCATATTTTCATGAAATTGGATTAAGTGATTTAGCTGATGAAAATTTTAAGCGTATTGGTCAAGTTGTTGTAGAGCCTGGCACTTCTCTTGGAAATGGTTTAACTGCTAAAGCTGCTAAAGATTTTGGACTTCATCCAGGAACTTCTGTTGGTGCAGGCTTAATTGATGCTCACGCTGGTGGAATTGGAACAATTGGTTCAATTGGTAAAGATGGTTCGCCTGAAAATCGTATGGCCTATGTCTTTGGAACTTCAGCCTGTACGATGAGCTCTTCAACTGAGCCTGTTTTTGTACCAGGTGTTTGGGGGCCGTATTATTCTGCAATGGTTCCAGGCTTGTGGTTAACAGAAGGCGGCCAATCAGCTGCTGGATCTGCGATAACACATCTTCTTGCTTACCATCCCTCATCAGCTTCTGCATCTCGACTTGCAACATCAGCCAACCAATCTTTGCCTGATTGGCTAGTTTCACAAGTAATGACTATATGTGAAACAGAGTCTGAATCAATAAATATTGCCGGGAAAGTAATTATTGTTCCTGAGTTTATAGGTAATAGATCGCCACTAGCTGATCCTAATGCAAGAGCCATAATCTCAGGCCTTTCATTTGAAAATAACTTAAACAGTTTACTTTCATTATATATTGCAGGAATTACTGGCCTCGGCTATGGATTGCGACAAATTATTGATGCACAAAGTACCCACGGTATTAAAACTAATTCTATTGTAATAAGTGGAGGAGCGGGTAATAGTCCTCTTGTAAGGCAATTATTAGCGGATTCGACAGGAATTACTATCGCTACTCCTAGTTCAGAAGAACCAATTTTATTGGGTTCGGCAATGCTTGGCGCTGTCTCAAGTGGTTTCTTCTCGAGCATCCATGAATCAATGCAAAAAATGTCACAATTAGGTAAAGTTCTAACGCCTGTAACAGGTGATTTAGCTACCTTGCATCAAAAACGATATAGTAAGTTTAAATTACTTCAAGCTGCTTCAAGGGAAACCTAAAATCAAACGAAATTTGGACTTTAGTTTAAGCTGACATATAATCATAGTGAAATGATCACTGAAATAAATGACAAAATCACAATCTGGAGAAAGTTTGATCTTGCAAAACTTTCCATGGATAAAACTAGTCCACCCAATATATTATTCAACGAAGAGCAAATTTCAATAAATGACCGCTGGTTTGATATTCTATCTCCAAGTGAGCTGGTTCGAACGAGGAACAAAGAAGATGGTTACTATAGAGTAATTTATATTCAAATTAATTTTGATAGTGGTGAATATTATATTGGCAAGGCTAATCGTCCAACATGGAAACAACTAGAGCGATATCAAGGGTCGGGATTAAAATTTAAAAACAAATTTAATAAACATCGGAATAATTTCGTAAGATTTTATATAGCATCATGCAAAAACTCTGAAGAAACCGAATTACTTGAATCATCGATACTTACTCAAGAGATATTATCTGATGAAAAGTGTCTTAATCTTGTGGCTGGAGGCGGAGGATTGAATAAACACACTACAAGCGCTGAAACAAGTGAGAAAAAAAGAGCGCATATGCAAAGACATCCTGAACAATACCAGCCAATGCTTAAGGCGGCTAAAAAGGCTTTTCAATCAGGAGATACTCAAGCACTAAAAGATCGTAACCAAAGAATTAAAGAAACAATGAGTGATAAGAAATATCGCGATATGACTCGTACGCGTATAGAAAAATGGATACAAGAAAATCCAGAAAAATATAAAGAATCTAGAAAGAAAAATGTCGAATCACTCCAAAGCACTCAAAGTAAAGAAAAACGAAAAGCTAGCCTTAATTCATGGATTGAAAAAAACCCTGAAAAACATAAAGTCTGGCAAGAGAAATTAATCAAATCTCGCACAACTCCAGAGGCTATTGCAAAACGAAAGGCATCATTAAAAAAGTGGCGTTATAAAAATCCACAACAAGCTGCAGAAAATGCGAAAAAAAGAACTAATGCTTCAGTAGCTAAAACCAGCAAAGAGGTTTGTATGATTGATTTAGAATCTGGTAATACCTTAAAAACTTTCCCAAGTCAGCATGCAGCTGCAAGATGGCTGGTAGAAAATGGCAAAGCTAATAACACCAATTGCGTTACATCAATCAGTTCTGTTTGTAGAAAAAGTCCCTGTACAACTGGATATGGTTATCGCAAAAAAGCTTATGGATATGGATGGTGTTTTGGTGCCTAATTTGATAACGAGGTATTTCATTAAAATTTAGGGGAATAAGCTCACTTTTCAGGGCATTCTAGCCACTTTAAAGAATGAGTCAGGCCAACATACTAGATGCAGACAATCGTTAGCGTAGTATCCTCAAAAATGACCTTATTCCTATTTCTTCTCTAGCCCTTATATAGCAAGGATTTCAGCTATTTAAATACATCTTATTTATGCTATTAAAAAGTGAGCCATAGTGGTTCAGTTTGAATCATTATATTCTACATTTTATGGTATAATATAGACATAGAAATGGATAACTCTTTGTAGTAAAAACGAGCCCTACTTCTTGTGACTACAGCATCCTTTATTTACAAAGGAAGAATCTCCCTAGTTGCCCCATAAGAATCACTACCAGACTAACTGGAATCTAGTGAACAACCTTAATCGCATACACCTCCCATAGGCTAGACTTTGCCGTCTATCGTTTATGGCACTCCGAGGCTTATTCACATAATTACTTTTAATACTATGCCAAATGAAATAACACTAACGCCAGTAAACCCTAATTCAACTTTATCTCAAATACGAGATGAAAATACAGGACTAAAAATGAATAAAGATAGAATCTTAAGACCGAAACAAACTAAAGAAGTTGTCCAGTTAAGTATGGCAACAATGTACCGATTAGCAAAAGATGAAGAGAGCACATTTCCTAAACCAATCAAACTGTCAGAACATGCTAGTGGTTGGTTAGAGTCTGAGATATACGCATGGCTAGAAGAGAGAATTGCTGAGCGTGATGAGGAGGTGGCTTAATGACTAAGTATCAGATTGATGATAAATTCAGTATCAGTGCCGATACTAGGCAATATATTTTGGAATACAAAGCACCAAGAAAGAAGGTGCAGCATTTCTTCTTTAGCAGGCTTGAATCCTTATCAAGATTTGCTGTTGAACTTAAGCTAAAGGAATTACTGAATAAAAGGCTTATCAAGACTGTCAGCTTCCCAAAGATACTCCCTTATATTGATGATAAGAACCCATATATAGAGGATGTTTTGAGAAGTGCTACGAATGAATTACAACTAATTTTGGAGAATAATTATGGCAAGAGATAAGTTTACATTTGCTACTGATGAAAGGAATTATATGTTCAAACACAAACCTCCAAGAATGCCACTTAAAGGTCATTACTTCTCTAGTATCAAATCTATGTTTAAGTGGGTATCTGAGTTCAGAAGAAAAGGATTTATCACTAGAGGGCGTATAAGCTTTCCAACTACTGATGAATATGAATCTATTGACTCAGTTATCGACAAGGCAGGTGATGAGGTCTTTGATTGGGTTTTGTCACTGAAAAAAGATACCGATAAAAATGTTGCGTAATTGATCCATTTTTAGTCGACGGTTTCCACACCCCTATTTTTAACTGAACACAAACCCCTAAGTCTATTTAACCACTAGGAAAAGTAGAACTTGGGGGCGAGTGTTTTTCGACGGTTAATTAATAATATCTATATAGGAATTAATATGCTAACTAAAAGCAGAATGAAAGAACACTATGGTTGCCTCTTAAATATTAATGATGAACAACTCCTAATAAACTCTGATGACAAACATGGTGTCTTTCCCTACCTGATTGAAAGGATAGTTCAGCAGTTAGATACTTCAATAGCTATTCACAAAAGAGTACTAGTTCTGAGATTTGATTTAAGACTGAACAAATACTCTGGCGATAATCACACTATCTCTAACTTCATCAATCGACAAAAGCAAAGAATACAAAGAACATACAAGACTAAAGACATTGGTCATGTATGGAAACGAGAGAAAGAAAAGGCTAAAAAACAACACTATCATGTGGCTCTGTTTATTGACGGAGATGTTATCCAGTACCCTTCAAAACTATGTAGGCAAATCAAAGCTAAATGGTATAGTCATGGAAGTGTTTGGTTTCCTAAGAAAGAACTACCAACTGATACAGGTTGCTTTTACTATATTGACACTTACAAAGAAGGTTGGGAGAAGGTAAGAACTGATGTTATTGAGAGGTTATCCTACCTAGGCAAAACTAGAGGTACAGGTTACAAAGACATACAAGCTAAGAACTATTCTGCTAGTAGATTAACTAACCACTGACTCCAATTCTCCATCATTACCTTTCTATCCTCTAAATACTCTGCTTGATTGTAAATACCTCTTACGCCCCCTATTTCATGAGCTAACTGACTCTCTATAACATCTTTGTTATAACCTAATTCATGAAGCCTGGTTGAACCCATATGCCTAAACCCATGTGTAGTAAATGTTTCTTTATCTATCCCTGCTGAACGAATAGCTATCCTAAGAGAGTCAGCTGTTATATGCCGTTTCTTGCTTCTTGCTGATGGAAAGCAATAAGTTGAGTTTAAGTTTTCATTTCTAAGCATAGTTAACACCTCAATAACATGATTACTCATAGGAATTAGATGAGCTTTCTTCTTTACCTTCATTCTCTGAGCAGGAATTCTAATAATCCTGTCTTTAAAATCAATCTCTGACCATTCAAGCCCAGCTAATTCTTCAGGTCTAAGAAGTAAATGTGGTGCTAAGTCTAAAGCTATCCTAACAGGCATTGAACTATTAAGGTCTTTGAGTATAGTTAGTAACCACTTAATTTTCTTTGGTTCAGTAATAGAGGCATAATGTTTCTCTACCTTCTTTTTGAAGATGTCGTTTGATAAATTACTTACTGGGTTGATCTCACTTAACTCCATACCAATTGAATAACTAAATATCCTTGATGCTATGCTTTTAATTTTATAGAGCATATCAATAGTCCCTTTATCTTGAATACCCAATAACAAATCTCTCATCATCTTGGTGTTAATCTCTGTAATAGGCATATGACCAAGTAAAGGCAAAAGGTGTTTAGCTACTCTTTGTTGAGTGTCGATTGCGTAGTCATAAGTCCACCCATCTTTTTGATTGCCATACCACATCTCGTAAACCTCTTGGAAAGTTGATTGTTTTTGGTTAGTGCTGCCATTCCTTTTAGACTTGTGAAGTTGTGGGTGAATACCATTTCTAAGAGCCTGCTTGTATTCATCTCTTAGCTGCCTAGCTTCTCGTAAAGAGGTATCGGGATAATGACCAAGTGAAAGCATGGAATATTTCCCTTCCCATC
>Ga0228644_1000238_pt1 | contig 18840 bp, 17 predicted proteins | sample 56DmetaG_FD_186020 | JGI IMG/M metagenome (GOLD analysis project Ga0228644, IMG submission 186020) | Seawater microbial communities from Monterey Bay, California, United States - 56D | ecosystem: Environmental > Aquatic > Marine > Coastal | place: USA: California | collected 2016-11-09
TGATGTACCGAGGGTGCATAGCCGATGGTTACAGCATCTGGACGACACTCATCGCGCCAAGCTCCTGGCACTGCTGCTCATTTCGCTGAGAGGAAATTTGTTTATCTATCAAGGTGAGGAGCTTGGCCTTCCGCAGGTCGATATTCCCTTTGACATGCTCAAAGATCCTGAGGCGCTGAGGAATTGGCCTCATACGTTAAGTAGAGATGGTGCGCGAACACCCATGCCGTGGCTCGGCGCCGCCGAGCATGGGGGGTTCTCTGCCGCAACCCCATGGTTACCCGTGCCGCAATGTCACAAGCAACGGGCGGTTGATTCGGCGATTGGTATTCAGCTCCGCGATCATTTAAAGCAACTGCTTTCGATTCGAAACGCTTGTCCCGAGATTCGTTGGGGGACTCTCGAACATGTCGACGGTAGTGGTGGCGTGCTGCGCTTCCAGCGGGTGCTCGACGATACAGGTGTTCAAGCTATCTTCAACTTTTCTAATGAGACCGTTTTTGTTCCTGAAGCTGAGATCGGAAGATCGATTGTGGGAGTGGGTGACTCGTCTAATGAGTTTAATGGCGCATTGCCATCCTTCCATGGGGCCTTGTATTACTCGTCGGCTAGCGATGCTTAAGTCAATGGCAATATTTTAGATTTCATTTCACTGCCTGGGAGATAACCGATGCGTCATGGCAGCGCCTTGAGCTTAAGCCTTGTTGCCTCATTACTGATGCTTTTGGGTTGTGGTGCGTCTTCTTCGTTCGATGAAGCAGTCACGTCACTTCTTGAAGAGGAGGTTGTTGCCTTCAAGCACTACCCCTTTATGACGGCCTACGTGGAGACGGCAGAGGGTGAGGTATTGGTCTCATCGGGCGTCGCAAACCCTCAGTTCTACGGGGATGCCAAAGGTCCAGGTGTAGACGACTGGATGCGTATTTGGTCGATGAGCAAGTTGGTGACCATTGTGCTCGCGCTCGATTTAGCGGAGGACGGTGTGTTTTCGCTCGAAGACGAGGCCGCAGACTACCTTCCGGAGCTCGCCACACTTAAGGTGGCGCGACCCCTGTCGGGCGGCACCATGTCTGAAGCATCTGCGCAGAGTTATGAATTAAATACCACTGAAGACCGTGGACAGTCAGCCTGCGACTTTTCACTCGAATCACCCAGCCGTGCGATGACTGTTCGTGATCTGATGGTGCACACGGCGGGTTTCTATTACGCGACGACGAATCTGCCTTGCCTTGATGAAGCTCAAGCAGCGCTCGAGCTGCCTCTCGCAACGTCGGGTGACGAATGGATGCAGGGTATTTCAACGCTTCCGCTCATACAGTCGCCTGACGAGGGCTATTATTACGGACTGAACACTACCGTTCTCGGCTTTGTTATGGAGCGGGCAACCGGAAAGTCTCTGCAAGTGCTGCTAGAGGAACGTGTACTCAAGCCTTACGACATCGAAGGCTTAAGTTTCATTCTTCCCGAGTCCGCCGTCTTGCCACCCAGAGTGTCGGGCATCGACGGTACACTTCGTCTGGCCACGCCGATGGAGCTCGATATTTTTGGGGGTCACCAGCCGCCCTATGGCAGTGACACGACCCTTTTCCTAGGTGGTGAGGGCCTCGTGGCAACAGCGCCCGGATTTGCAAAGTTTTTACGTGTTATTTTTTTTAGCGACGCGAACGATGTTGAGCCTTTATTGGAAGATGTATCGATCACCGCCATGACGAGTCCGCAAAGTAATGCCGACAGTGGATGGGGCGCGATGGGCTATGCACTCTGGCTGTCGAACGGACGACGACCTGACGATACCTATGGTCGGTCGGATATCTGGACAGGTGGTGGCTACGAGGGAACTCGTTACTGGATTGATCCTACCGAGGGGCGGGTCGGCGTTATCATGACGCAGGTATTTATGCCCCCGGCATCCGGAGTCTCCATTGAGGACAAGCTCCGGGACCTATTGGATGTGCGTGCTCTGAGTCGCTAGATCGCTAAGAACAGATCCAAGCCAGTGAGTACTAAAATAAGGCGCAAGATAAGTTTTGAGCGCTTGTCGAGTGCATCAAACTGCTTCTTGAGTTCCGCCAGTTCTTCTTTCGCAGTATCACCTGCATCGACAATTTTCTCGCGACTTGCTGCTATGGCACTTGCGGCAGCGACACCGGCCGTCGATACCCCCATGGCACGGAGTAAGCGGCGGCGGCTCAGTAGTGATGTGTCAGGTTGGTCGTCGGTCATATCGGTAATTACGGACTCCTGTTCAATTAAGACTGATTAAACACGGGTTTTCGTTTCTCGAGGAAGGCTGCCATTCCCTCCTGCGAATCAGGCGTCGCAGCGACGGCCCGTTTCTCATCGTCAATGGATTCATCGAGGGTTTTGGTTTCAAACCCGACGACGGTGTCTAACACCGCTTTCACGGCGAGGCGGGGTTGCGCAGCAATTTGGCGGATATGAAATGGTTGCAGACTGAGTCTGGGGATATGAGTAGTGATTTACTCGTAAAAATCCGAGTGGTGCAGGAACGGTGCGACCCGAATTTGACAACCTACCTGCATAATCATCGCACCTTAGCTGTCTTCCTTATCGGTATAGTCTATTTGTTTTTATCCGAAAATAGATAGGTCGAAAAAGAGCAATATAAACAATGACTTAGTCGCATCGCTACCAACACAACCTATTAAGGTTGTATTAGTAGTGAGGTTCTTCGTGGGGGCATACAATTTAAGCGATCAAGCTTATCAACACCCATGCGCCGAAGCGCCATGCCCAGGGACGTTGCCGCGCCTCTATCAGTCCTAGGCCAATTCAGGTCGCTGAGTATCTCTTGTGTAGTTAAGTGGAGGTCTCTGTCGGGAAGGTCAAAATCATAAAAATCCCTGACTGCCTCCTCCAATGGTCGATCCTCGTACCCGTCTACCACTTCGGCGTGCCTGATCTCCTCATCCTCGGTCAACCACCATTGCCCTCCAGCCACATACAGTCGCCATGCCTCACTCCAAATCGCCTCAGCAAGTCCAGAAGGCCATTCCATTCGCTCGGTAACCGTTACGGGCCAAAATCGACGATTACCAGTAATATCCATTAGAAACTGTGGGTAATTAACCGTGGCAGCGTAGACAGTCCGCCGAGGAAATTTACTAGCCTCTCTCGCGTAGGGGCGACGAATCTGATCGCTCTGATTAGTTAAGAAAGCCTTCATCTGGGCGATATCTGACTTTCTAAAAGTTGAATCGAGCTCACCTAGTTCGACAATCCAGTTTGATATGGCCGTCAGTTGAGAGTCCTTGTTGGATAAGTCCAAAGTTCGCCCTGCCGAAAAGTAATCTTGCAAAGGCGCCGGCATCAATGCCTGCAATAACGATGTCTTTCTTACGCCCTGCGCACCCACTAAAACTAATACGTGACCGAATTCCGCCCTCGCAGTTGATATCCCTCGACTAGCCGAATCTGCAGCTGCACAAGCTTGGATTAGCCACCTCCTAACAGCAATCAAAGCAAAATCTGGGGGTGTCATGCCGGCTTTCTGCACTAGATATTCGATTGCGTTAGGAAATGCATTCGACGTATTAGATTCTAAGAAGCTTAGGGGCGGATTGGTGGGATTCATAAATGCGAGAAAATCTAAAAATTTAGGAATTGCGTTCTGAGAAAGTCCCCACCGCGCAGCCTCTGACTCTAATATCGCACAAAGTATATTCAGATCATTTTCGTCGGTGCCCGTTTTAGGGATATTTGCTGCTCGAGCCCTTTTTTGCATAACATCGTGGAAAAGATCAACCTCAAGAAAACTCATCAATGCCTTAACATTTTGATGCGTGGCGAGAACTCTCACGCCACCCTTAATAGAGTGCTGAACATCGGGGAAATTAGGTCCATTGCCCTCAAGCTCACGACCATATTTCGCCCTACCTGAATTGATTAAGTCGGGTAAATCGGCTTCCATTAACCTCTCAGAACGCTCAAAAGAGTCTGTGCGAGCAGCTAATCTGAGCTCTTTAGCCACGCGCCCGACTTGGTTGTAAATATACTCATCACTCTCACCTGCACGCTGACACCTATTTACAAATGAAAGGGTGTTTTCGTGTACATCCCGACCCATGGAGATGTTCCTTAAGTCGGTATCTGTATTTGTCACTGGCGTCGAGCTACGATAGTGGCAAAGTGTCCTTACAATTGCAGACGGACACTCGGGCAACTCGCTTTTGGGAGGCAACTCATTATCGCTAATAGTTTTATTCAGTTTGAGGTGCATTAGCTGATTACCAGTTTTGACATCGATGAAATCAGAAAGTACTCCGTCAGCACTCGCTCTTTCTAAGGTTGTGACGCGCCTAAATAAAAAATGAAGAGATCGCCCCTCGCTTCCGATTTGAACAGGAGTGGGGAGTTGATCAATATCTAACATCGCAGCTAGTTGCTCCAAGCCGACAATCGGAGAAGCGCTCGCATCAGCTTTATTACCGTCGTAGTCGAGTAGCACTACATCATCAAGCACAACTCCAACGACTTCAGCGCGCTCCCAAATCCAATCATTGGTGTTTGGATAAGTTTGGCCCTTCGCAAAGGGCTGCGCCTTACCATCACTGTAGACAGGCACAACTCGGTAGCCTTGCTCCACAACCATTTTCACGGTTTCGCCAATCCACGATTTTTTACTCTTCGGGTCATCGAATGAAGTCATAGGACCAGCCCTCGCTTGGCGGAAATCCATTCGTAGACATCACTATCGATCCACCCAACCGCTCGCTGACCAAGCTTAATCGGGCTTGGAAAATCCCCCCGAGCCACCTTCGCATAAATGGTAGACCTACCAAGACCAGTGATCTCAACCACCTCGGGAAGCCGCAGAATCTTAAAAGACATGTTGAACTCCTATGTTGTGCTTGGAGTCCACCCTGATTGGTAAAAACGCATGAAGTAAGGCTTAGCTAATTTTTACTTTCCCTTTTTACTCCTGCCCCCTTCTTTCCGAATTCGCTGGCTCGTTTGCTGACATGCCGGTACCGGGAAAGCTCATCTCTTAACTTGGAGTTTTTTTTAATCAGCTGGCGGTTTCGCTCAACCAATTCGTCTGACTTGGCATGACAAATAAGGAGTTCTGATAAAGCATCTTCATATGTTTTAGGCTCGTTGTGGACATGAAAAGCTCCCACCTCTGACGCCATCTCAAGTCCATCCAAATTTACCGTCGCGCTCTTTACGATATGGGGAACTCGACTGAGCGCCTCGCTCCACTTTTTCATTTGACAGGCCCACTCAAAAAACTCGGCAACGTTGTATCGATTGCCACTCAGCTTGGTGATGGACCCCGTGCGACTGTGATAATAAATTGATCCGTAGACCCTTTTTATAGCCCTTCTTTGATGCGCACCGCCTAAATCATACTCACCGGTATAAACCACCTTCGCAATCCAGGCGGCGAGATCGTCGCTTGCGGCAAGAGCGAGCGGGAACTGAGAAGTAAAGGTCTCATCTAAGCTGTCTCCGCTGCTCATTATCGCTCTCTTCCTTCATTAACTTAGGCGCACTAACATACATAAAACAATGTTAAAGGCTCATCCAGTGAAGTCTGCCAAATAACAAAAAAAACTCTAAGTGGTGTCACACCTACTTGTCCCACATGCTCTCTAGATCGAAGTTACCAGCGTGGCGACAGGGGGCATAATTGGGGGCATTTTAAAATTTAATTATATTTTTATTCATTAAATTCAATTATTTAAGATTACTTATAGACTCCCGCCGCCTCCACCAAATAGTAGCCCCGCAAGGGGCTTTAAAGTACCATAAAGTATTGATTTAAATAGGTTTTATCGGGTTTTAAAGGCGCAAAAAGATTCATCAGATATTGTAAAAATCCACGTTTTATGTAACAAAAAAAGTGCTTTTTCATTCTTTTTGTTCCTTTACCGACAATCCAGCACAAACCGATACCGCACATCACCGGCTTCAAGCCGCTTTAGCGCCGTATTCACTTCAGTCAGCGGCAGCGTTTCCGTCACCGCTTCAATATTATGTCGCGCGCAAAAATCGAGCATAGTCGATATCCGTGCCGGACTGCCGGTGGGCGAGCCGGATACTGACTTCTGACCCGGAATGAGAGCCTGGCCGGTTGACGGGCCGAAGTGACCCGGCGTTAATCCCACGGTGTGTAGCCGCCCTTTGGGTTTGAGTGCAGCGATAAAGCGGTTCCAGTTAAGGTCTACATTAATAGTGGAGATAATGAAATCGTATTGATTACGAATGGCCTTTAATACCGCATCATCGGTGATGTTTACAAAATCATCCGCGCCCATGCCCTTGGCTTCGTCTTCCTTGCTATCACTGGTCGAAAACGCGGTGACATGGCAACCCCAGGCATCAAGAAATTGAATCGCCAGATGGCCGAGCCCACCGATACCGATCACACCCACTTTATCGGTAGGTTTTACATCGAATTCCAACAGCGGATTGAATACAGTGATGCCCCCGCAAAACAGGGGTCCGGCTTTCTCTGCATCCACGCCGTCCGGAATCGGAATAACCCACTCCGCGCTGGCGCGCAGATGGTCAGCAAAACCGCCGTGACGACCGATAATAGTTGGCTGCGCAGTAGCGCAAATTTGCTGATCGCCGCTCATACAGGAATGGCATTGCATACAGCTGCCGGCAGTCCAGCCAACTCCCACCAATTGTCCGACTTCCAGATTCTTAACCTGGCTGCCAACTCTCACCACTCTACCGACGGCTTCGTGGCCGCCCACAACCGGGCCTGGCAACTCTCCGAAGCTGCCGGTCAACACCGACAAATCGGAATGACAGACGCCACAATATTCAACCCTGATATCGACGTCGGAGACACCCGGCTCGTCCAGCGTGTATTCAACGGGCTGTAATGGCGCATTGATTTCGCCACCCCATGCTTTTACGGTAATTTCGCTCATACAGAAGCCTCTTCTTGTTTAGCGTAGCGCGCGTTCATGTCGCTACTTAAATGCAATTGACCCACCCCAGGCAGGCGCTCGACCAGTTCTGCCCCCATCAGCTGCGCAGGCGTGTAACAGCCTCCAGCCCCTTCGTAATCCAGCAGAAACTCGGCGCTGTGCAGGATGCCGTCCATGGTGACGGTGTAGGCGTTGGGTGTTTTTACCCTGCAGCACACGCTATCGCCCTTGGCATTCCTGGCTTCTCCCCACACATACATGGGACGATTCGCCCGGCTTGCCTCGTCTGGGCCAGTCACGCGACGCATGATTCGCTTCTTTGCCATGCGCTGAACAGTGGCGGATTTCATGACCGCCTGTATGACAGGAAACAGCAGGTCAGTCGCCCGCCCGACACTACGTCGGGTGTATACCGAGATATTGGGAATTCCCGTCTGCCAGTAGGCAGTCGCCAGGTCCCCCCAGGGAATAACACCTGCCTGCACAGGGCCTTTACCGAAATCGATACTGCGCGAAGCATGGCTGGGAAGTACGTTAATAAGCTGGCCGTCCTTGCGTACCTGGATCCCCTGTGAAATCACCTCCACCATCGTTTTGGCGGTACCCGGACTCAGGGAAGCATCACCCTGAAATCCCAGATTTAGTTCGGTCGCATCGGGAAGCGCCTCTTTCAGTTTCGCGGCCACACAGTCGGTAGGGATGACATCAAAGCCTACACCCGGACACAACAGGGTACCCGAGGCAGCTGCTTCCTTGCTCAGGGACTGAGCCAACAGGAATACGTCTATCTCGCCAGTAATATCGGTGTAATGGGTGCCAGACCGGATACAGGCCTTCATCATCGGTTCAGCGGTTGCCGAGTAGGGCCCGGCGCAGTGACTAACGACTTTCACATCCTCGAGGTGTGGAATAACATGGTCCACGTCCATCAGGCTAAAAATACGACTCTCCAGGCCATAGGCCTGCGCCAGGGGTTCAATAGCCGCTGCATTGCGGCCGGCCAGTATAGGCCTGCGACCCTGAGTGACTGCCTTCTCTACAGCCAGTTGCGCGCTGAAGCCATTGGCGCCGTATATCATCCAGTTTGATGTCATGATTGGTAGCTCCCGATGTATTTGAGGATTCGAGATGCTGCTGCCGATGCCTTGCGCTCCATCGAACGCTTCAGCAAGCTAGAGACAGAATCCCATGTCGGCATCTCTATTCGGAAACACTAGGCTTCGCAGTCTCAAGCTTATCAACAACGCGGACAATGGCCTCGGCGATAACCTCGGGGACTTCTTCCTGCAGGAAGTGACCCGCTTTAGTTTCAGTTACCGGGGCGTTTGGAAAACTCCCCTTCATCACATCTACCGATGCTCCCAGTATCGGGTCACTGTTGCCCCAAACAATCTCGGCAGGAATATCGAGCGTGTCAACATAGGCTTCGATGACCCGCATGGCCGGCGTACTGGGGTGATCTGGTCCGTCCGTTACCATCCTCATGAGCGCAACTGGCGCCTTGGCATTACCACTTTCGAGGACCGGCCTAGCATAGAGAGATTTGACTGATTCATTCATTGAGTCTGGGTCTCCCTGCGCTCCATGGAGTTGATCGAAAACAGTGGTAAATACCTCCATTATCAGCTCACCAATGACAGGCGATTTGACGGCAGCATGTGCAGTCGACAGATCAGCTTTTTCGGTCGGTGCGATTAATGCGGTGTTCATTAATACGGCACCTTTCAACAGGTCCGGTGACATGGCCAGCGCTCCCATACCCACAGGGCCACCCCAATCCTGACCCACATAAACCAGTTCGGTCAGGTCGAGCTGCTCAAGAACACTGTTCATCCAACGGACATGGTTCACGAGTTTGTGTTCGCTCACTGGGATTTTGCTGGAGAAACCCAGGCCAACCATCGTTGGCATGATGAGCCGCATCCGTTCAGTCGGTAATCTGTCCGCGACCTTTCGATAGAGGAGACCAGAAGTCGGGTTACCGTGCTGCAGGTAGACTGGATAGCCAGTGCCGACCTCCAATACATGAATCTTGATGCCGGATTCCACTTCAACGAGATAGCTTTTGTAGCCCTCGGGAAGGACCTCGGTGACGTATTCGGGTAGTGGATAAGCTTCAAATTCGCCAGCATCGAGCGTTACCGTACCAGCACCCTCTGGTGTGATTAGTTCACCGTCCCGGGTGATCCAAATGACCAAGATAATAGCTAATGCCAGAATTGCGGCAGCGATCAGTAATAGTGTTTTGAGCATGAAGAATCCTCGATAAATTTAGTTTGACCAATAAATGAACTCATCATTGGCTTGATTGGCTTGACTATCATCACGGTCAAGATTAATGGGAACGCTAATCATTGCCGGCCACGCGGATGATGGCTGCTCCTTATTGTGTCGAGACAGAGCTGCCTGCAACTCGCGTAACTTTTCGGGGTGAGATTGCGCAAGATTGTTTTGTTCGGTTGGGTCATTCGCCAAGTCATAGAGCCAATTTTCCCCCGGCGGGTCGGAGATATTCAGCTTCCAGCCGTCAATAAGCGCACTTTGTGAAGCTCCCGAACGCCAGAAGAGCGCGCGGTGTTGGATGCTCTCTGTGTTGCCATGAACGATGGGCAGGAGGTCAACACCGTCGATTTTGCGATCTGTCGGAAGGCTCGCTCCGGCGGCGTTGGCGATGGTCGTATAAAGATCAAAGTGATGGACCGCTTCGTTAACCGTGGTGCCTGGTTCGATTTGGTCTGGCCATCGCAAAAAATAGGGTACGTGGATACCACCCTCAAAAAAGCTCGATTTCCAGCCGCGATAGGGCTGATTAAGGTCTGGTAACCCCAGGTATCCGGCGCCACCATTGTCTGATGAAAAGATGACTATCGTGTTATCTTCGAGGCCATTGTCTTTGAGTGCTTTCAGTACCTCTCCTACACCCCTGTCTAGTCCACGAATCAAACCTGCGTAGACGCGCTCCCGGTGGAGTTCGATGTCTGATAAAGCATCATAGTCCTCTCGTGAGCTTTGAAGCGGTGAGTGTGGGGCCCAATGAGCGAGATAGAGGAAGAACGGGCGATCCCTGTTGTTTTCTATCACCCTGACGGCTTCCTTGGTGAAATACTCGGTTAGATGGCCGCTCGGTTGAAAGGGCGGCCCACCATTGAAACGAACTGCGTAACGCATAACTTTCCAGAAGAACTGATCAATAAAGTCGAAATCCTGTTTTGCGTTAACAACCTCTGGGGAATCTTTGGGCAGGTATAGACCGCTTGCCATGAGTAGACTTTCGTCAAAGCCCTGGCTGTTGGGATCCATTCCATTATTTTCGCCAACGTGCCACTTGCCGATATGTGCGGTATGGTAATTTTTCTGCTTGAGTAACTCCGCAATCGTAATTTCTGTGGATGGCATGCCCATGTCTTCATAAGCTAGCGTTTTGTCAGCAGAGTGGGAGATGCTTTGAAGCGGACGAGTAGGATCATCGGGTGCGAGCCTACCGATCGTCATCATCCCTGAAGGAGTAGGTGTGAATTCGAATCCAAATCGAGTGCTGTAGCGGCCGGATAGCAGTGAGGCTCTGGATGGTGCGCAAGTTGCATTTGCCGCGTAACCGTTGGTAAATGTTACACCGTCCGCTGCGATGGAGTCGATATTGGGCGTCGGCACCTTGCCATCTGCGACACCACCTCCGTTGAAGGTGATGTCATTCCAACCGAGATCGTCGGCGAGAATCAGGATAACGTTGGGCGGGCGTTCTTCTTTTGGGCGAGGGTCTCTTCCTGACGCCCAGACAATTTTTTGGTTTTCTCCGGGCTGCATTTTGTTGTCAAAGTAGAGGCTAATGAGTTCAAGGACAATCGGTATCCGATATGCGTAAACCGCACTAGCGAGCAGGATTGTCACAATAACAATCGAAATACATTTTTGTATCCAGCTGGGCATTACTTAGACCTGAAATGAGCGCTAAAGGAAATTGCATGTTGTGCCGGCAAAATCGACTGTCTCAAAAGAACAGCTATCACCTCTGGAGAGCAAGGATTCGACGCAGAATCTGCCAGATCCACTGTACCCACTCGCATCAAGCCACCACAACTGATGGGGGTCGCCATACCCAACAATTCAGTCAATCTATTCTTCATTCTCTGCAATCCCTGGTTACGCTTAAGAATTTAGGGATTCTCTTACTTTCTACTGGGCGAAACCCTTAATGTTAACGCTGTCAACATTTATGGTATCATAGACCTTAAAATTGACAGCGTCAATATTAGCGTTGTTCACAGCTAGGATAAGAGTGGTCACTTGAAAGATGCCGTAGCCAAGGCGGGACTGGAAGTCGACGAGTTAGATTCCGCCATCATAGGTGGTGATCAGCTAAAAAAGTCGAACGCAATCGAGACTCTTTATCTGATTCAGGTCATTCAGGCGTGCCTACAGTGATTGTTAGAGGCGCACTTTTTTTGGCCAGGACCACATAGGTACGTAGCGTTGACAACTCGATCAATACGGCCTGAATAAATCCTGATTTACTATTGGAGAAACTACTAATGAAGAGTATTTGTAATCGACCTTGCAGCCTAGGCTATAGACTGATTGGAGCATTCGTTGTCCTTTTCGCTACAGCCCCGACAATCGCCGAGGAGCAGGATTCACTTGCAATCGCTGAAACCAACTTTATAGCCGCTGATAGAGACGGCGATGGCAAGCTTGATCAATCCGAATTTCGTTTCTTAATTGACGCCAATGCGGAAAATAACATTGGTCGTGCAGCCACCATCAGACGATTCAACGCCTATGACCGGGCTTTTCAACGGGTCGACCGAAATAGCGACGGTAGCGTTTTATGGACAGAAGTCGTGTTTATCGTCGAACAACAACAATGAAGCTACCTAGAGTGAATGGGCCTCTGTTGACGCCCCGGCTCGACCTGATTGGCCGCCTTGCTGTCGCTTGCAACAATAGATCAATCCATACTTTTGAACTAGACAGTGTCGCCACAAGATAATTCGTGTATAAAAGAATACAAAATATAGAGCGATATCAATAAAACTATGTCGCAGACATGGCATATCAGATAAGGTTTGGGGCTTATTAGAACCACATCTGCCCGGTCTATACGGTGGTTGGGGCGGTGCAGCGCGAGGTAATCGCCTATTCATGAATGCAGCTTTATGGATCATGCGTACCGATGCGCCACGGAGAGATCTACCGCCAGATTATGGTGGCTGGAGTAACACACATCGCCGTTTTATCCGCTGGCGCGACAAATACATATGTGAAAAGTTGCTGGAAATACTGATAGATGAGCCTGATGATCGATGCCAGTCATTGCAAGGTGCATCCTCATGCGGCAGTCAACCGACACTCGCTTCTACAGCGGATAGCCCAGGGTCAAACCAAGCATAAAAAAGATTCTCGGACTAGCCCCACTACCTATTGCAGATGTATTCGCAGTCAAGACCTATCTCGATAACAACCGACCCCACAATCCCAGAGTGTTTGACCCACCTAAAAAAATCCAGTGGCAGTCGGTAGGTGCACGTACTTCGGGGCAACATGGCTACGATATCATCGCTGAACGCACCAAGTGGAACGCCATACATGAAGGTTGTCCTGTCGCTTGCTCGAGACGTGTCAGTTATTAAATTTAGTCCAGAATCTGAAGGTGCGCTTTACTGTCAGCGAGACTTTATCACGATCTTTCAACAGACTGCCGATTCCCGCCTGCGCAGGACCAAAATAGGCGTTGCACTTGGCATTCACTATCCAGATTTCGTTTCTAAGGACCACACCGAGACTACCACTACCGCGCTCCTCGTCACCGCCAAAGGTGAAGGGGCTTTTCTCACCATCGATGGTGCAAGACACAGTCGTGGGCATACTCAAATCCAAATCGAACCCACCCGGTACTTGGCTCTCGCCCTGCTCGGTGTATACGTCCTTGTCCTGCTTCTCCACACGGAACACAACATTGAATTTGACCGTATTGTCCCAGCACACCGACCAGTCATCGGGCGTATCCAGCTGATAAGCGCGGGATGACGCACAGGCCAGGGTGGAAACAGATTACACGAGCAGTGTTTTTTCTACATAACTATCCTTCAATTGGCCTAATTATTGGCACGGCAAAAGGGCGCAGAAAAAGCCAAGCAATATTACAGTAAGGCGAAAATAAGTAGGCTACGGTGTATCATGAGCCCAGCTTCAACCCATCAAATTTCCCCTCTTCGCGCCATGCCTTGAGTAGCGAGAAAAAGGCAATTGGGCCATCGCCATACGGCATGCCCTGACGTATCCTATCGTTGGGCTTGCCCTCGTTGTTGTAAAAACTCGGCGTACAATCTTCACCACCGAGTGCCCCGCCATTCATTCCCTTGTCGAGAATAGTCTGCACCCATTGGCTCTCCGCGGACTCGGTAGCCTCAATCCTTTCAATATCGTGATCCTGCGCATGACGAATAACATGAGCAATATGGGTTGAAAGTTCATCCAGCATATGCGGATAGTTCACCGTAAACCCTCCCTGTGTCTGACTCATGATGAAACAATTGGGGAAGCCATGAACAAACATACCGTGCAGTGTGCGAGCGCCATCTTCCCATTTTTCGGACAGACTCTGACCACCCTCCCCATGGATTTCATAACCGGTGCGACTGGCATAGCTGGTCCCCACCTCATACCCCGTGCTATAAATTATGCAGTCCACTTCGTATTCCACGCCATCAACCACTAGGCCGGATTCAGTGATACGCTCTACACTCTGGCCGTCGGTGTCCACCAACGTCACGTTGTCGCGGTTGAATGTCTGTAAGTACTCATCGTGAAAACAAGGCCGCTTGCAGAACATGCGGTAGTAGGGTTTGAGCGATTCCGCCGTGTCGGAATCGCTTACTAGCTCATCAACGCGGGCGCGAATTTCGTTCATCTTCTCGAAATTGGCCGTCTCCATGATTTCCTTGATAGCCTTGCCACTTAGGTCCTGGCGACGGCTCTCCCTGAAGACGCGAATCATTTTGCCGATGAGATCCGTCCAGCCATCATTGACCAGATCTTCCGCCTGAGGGACACCAGATACCAACGCATTGAAGTTTTTCATACGCTGGCGCTGCCAGCCAGGCTTTAGTGACTCAGCCCATTCCATGTCAGTCTGCGCGTTGTTGCGGAGATCAACACCGGATGGAGTGCGTTGGAACACGTACAAGTGCCCGGCTGACTCACCGAGATGCGGAACACATTGCACTGCGGTGGCTCCAGTGCCTATCACTGCAATGCGCTTGTCCGCCAGCCTGTCGAGGCCGCCATTGGCATCACCGCCTGTGTAATCATAGTCCCAGCGGCTGGTATGAAAACTGTGCCCGGAAAAATTTTCAATACCCGGAATACCAGGGAGCTTCGGTTTGCTCAATGGCCCATTAGCCATGGCAATAAAACGAGCACGTAGGGTATCGCCATGATCGGTGCTGACTATCCAACGGTTAATCGTCGGATCCCAGCGGGTCTCGGTTACCTGAGTCTGGAAAAGTGCGTCTTCGTAGAGGTTGTAGTGCCTGCCAATGGCCTGGGCATGAGCAAGGATCTCTGCCCCCCGCGCGTACTTCTGTGTAGGAATATAGTTGAGCTCCTCCAGTAGGGGCATATAGATATAAGATTCCACGTCACACTGAGCCCCAGGATAGCGATTCCAGTACCAGGTGCCACCGAAATCACCGCCTTTCTCAACTATACAGATATCCTCGATTCCAGCTTCACGCAAGCGGGCGCCCGCCTGTAAACCGCCGAAGCCACCGCCGATCAGAACCACATTGACATCTCTCTCTAAGGGCTCCCGGCTAAATCTGGGCTCTGAATACGGATCATCAATAAAATTAGCATACTCACCGGACATTTCGATGTACTGCTCGCTAGCATCGTCACGCATTCTCTTTTCCCGCTCCAAGCGATACTTTTCGCGCATCGCATTGGCATCAAATTCCATCGCATCGTCGTTCACTATTCGTTTCCTCATTAGTTCATCTGATAAAAATATGCGCCAACAACGCTATCTGGCTGTCCGGTGAATTGACGCCTTTTTCATGCGGCTAGCCACATAGAATGGCGACAGGAAAAGCACCAACAACACCAGAACCAGGAAAGGTTCACGCACACCTGCGTATAACGTATTCAACACCAGCTGCTTACGGTGATCGTAGCCTTGCGGGACCGGCAGTACCTTGTTGGTCTGGGCATAACGCTCATAGGCCGAGAGCATCCGCTGGAATCGCTGCGGCAATTCGCGTGCTAGATCGTGACTCTCGCCGGGGTCTTCCAAGATGTTAAACAGCTGCCAACGATCGTCCCCCAGCGGGCTGCGATTGTAGACAATCTTGTAGTCGCCCTGAAAAAGTGCAGCGTGACCTGCCAGTTCATAGCCCACGGTATCCGCCGGGGCGTAAATACGCCCGGCTTGATTCAGCAATACAGGGGCCAGACTGCGACCAATCATCGGTTCTACCGGCCTGCCACCGTATCTATCACCTGGCGGAGTTACACCGGCAAATGACAGAATGGTCGGTGTGATGTCCGTGACGAATGAGAATGCACGGATGAGCACTCCTTGCCGCGGCAGCGCTTCACCCGCCACGATCAGGGGCACGCGCATGCCCCCCTCTCCTGCATAGAACTTGTAGTAGGCCAGTGGGCTGGCCGCAGCACTGGTGAAGCTCGGACTGATGCTGTTGTAGCTGCCTTTAAGGCCCAGCCTGTCGTAATCGGTGTTGTAGCCAAGCGAAGACGTCAATCGCCGTGCGGCAAACCCATCCGGGTCTGCAGGACCACCGGCCTCGGGGCCGTTGTCGGAGGTGAAGATAAACAGCGTATTGTCGTACTCACCACTTGCCTTGAGGTAGTCGATCAACCGGCCGATGTGGAAGTCCATCGCCTCCACCATGCCGGCGTAGACCGCCATGCGCTTGGCCTCATACCGCCGCCGTTCATCATCCAGCACCTGCCAGTCTCCCGTGGTCGCCATACGCACCGTACCGGCTCCTCCCGGCACAATGCCCAGTTCTACTGCACGAGACAGCCGTTGTTCCCGCAGCACGTCCCAACCGCTGTCGTACACTCCCATGTAGGGATCGATGAACTCCTGGGGCGCCTGCACGGGAATATGAACCGCCTGGAAAGGCAGGTAGGCGAAGAACGGCTGCTCATCATCGAGATTGCTGCCGATGAACTCGATGGTCTTGTCCACCAGGAAACGCGAGGAATAGAAGTCTTCCGGTAGTTCGTACTCCTCACCATCTGCATACCAGTTGGCCTTGTCGTACAGAGGGATGTAAGGACGCTGCTCCCAGTTATCAGCACCGGAATCAGCCAGTGCCACGGTGCGTTCAAATCCACGCTGGCTGGGCAGTTTGCCCGGCCCGGCACCCAGGTGCCACTTACCCGCCATGTAGGTGTGATAGCCGGCATCCTCCAGCAGGGTCGCGACTGTTACCACGTTGTTGCCCAGTACGCCCTGGTAGTGGGCATGGCGCCGTTGCTCCGGCGCCAGCATTTCAGGAATATTCGGCACACCGGCGAGATGAGCGTCTACGCCTGTCAGCAACATCGCCCGCGCGGGCGCACAATTGGCGGCCGTGTGGTAATTGGTGAAACTCACCCCCGATTGCGCCAGTGCCGACACGGTCGGTGTACTGATTTCGCTGCCGTAGGAGGCGATGTCGGTATACCCGAGATCATCGGCGAGGATTAAGACAATATTGGGACGCTTTGACGCCGCTGACTCCTCGACTGCGATGGGTTCCAGATCTACTGTAGAAATCCCCGCGGCCACAGCCTCACCAGCTAACAGTGTGCCGACCATTAAAAGGCTGCTCATTGAGTAAATTTTCAAGGTTTCAGGCACGGTTAATTCGGGCACGGCCAGTCAGGCCTGTTCGGGCAGGTGGCGGGACGCCACCAGTAGAATAACCGCCACGATCACTTCAGGGATCACCAGGTCCACTACCAAGGCGGCATCGTGTAGCAGCCAGGCTAGAACTCGTCCTACTGCGGTGAGCGACAAAAGAATGATCGGCGGGTAGTACCAATTGCGGCGACCGCTTACCAATGCCGTCAGCATGCAGATGCCGAGCAGCAGGAAAAACGCGAACATATTGCCCACCTGCGAGCTGAGACCCACGCCGTGCTCCAGGGTTAGTCCAAACTGCGGCGCTACTCCTGCGGGTGCTACCAACCAGCGTAGCCCAGTAACGAGAAAAAGTATCGCCGGCAGTGCTACCAGTAACTTGAGTAATCTGTTCATAGCAATTACTCCCGTTCCGCGAGTATCTGCATCATTCGGTGTGATGTCTCCAGTCCGGAGTTCTGATTCTGACCAGTCACAAACCGCTGCTCCTGATCGATCACTACATGAGTGGCCAGAAAATCGCGAAAAGCGGTCTGTTTCTCATACAGTGCACCCGCCTTAACCAGTTCCGTTTCAGGGTGCAGTGGCGTAATCTCGATACCTAATTCCTTTATCTGCTTGTCTGACACCCCAGTCATGCGGCGCCCAGTAATGAGCAGGCCTCCCTCCCGGTCCCTCGCGTTCACAAGCCCAAGCACACCGTGACACACGCCGCCAATAATCGCGGCCTTGTCACCGTAATAGGACTCAGTGACTTTCTCCGCCAGTACCGGACTCTGTGCCAAGTCGTAAGCGGCGCCCCATCCTCCCGCTATGTAAACAATGTCGTATTGGCTGATATCGACATCATTCATGGGGATGGAATTCGCCACCTTGGCCTGGGCGATGGCATCATTGAGGTAACGCTCATCTTCAGGCGACTTAATCACAAAACTCAACGACTGGGGGTCGATGGGAATTTCCCTGCCCTCTATGCTAGCTACATCTACTTCCATACCGCCGTCGCTGAAGGTGTAGTAGGCATGGGTTAGCTCAGAGAGAGCGACACCCGTCGCAGGCCCGTCCGTTTCCCCCGGGGCGGCCAATACGCCATGGCTAGTAGCGATAACTAGCGCACGCTTTCCGGGAAGTTCATAAGTTGCACCGTGGTATTCGGGGTGCAGACCGGCGCTATGCAAAATAGTTGGTATAGACAATATGAAAACACCAACAACGACAAAGAGCACAACAAAACCTGTTAGCAAATTCTTCATAAAAAATTCTCCGAAGTGATTAGAGGATCGCCGTAACCTCATAATTCGTGTTTCATAGGTGTCGGGGCTGCTAAAGCGACAGCTGCCTGTTTCACCTGAATTTCTGTCCTAAGGGCCCGTTGAAAGCCAAAATTTTGTGCGCCCCTTGCTGCTCTATTGAGGCAACGTGCTCGGATCTACATCCACACGTACCCATTCGATGGTGCGGCTCATAAAACCAACTTTGACCTCGAACTCCATTCGACCAGGCTCGGGGAGGCTTACCTCGACGTTCCTAAACTCCCCCAATAATTCGACATAAACCTGGCCGTGCCACAGATTCTCCTCTGCGTCAGCGGCCTCTAAATCCGTTAGGACTTTACGACCGACACGCTCGGGAAATTTATCGTTACGCACTACCGTCCCTGCGCCCTCATCCACTCTAATTTCAATCCAGGCAGGCTCCTCCCGATGCTTCCAGAAGCCACTGATATCGTCAGCAAGTAACAGAGGGCTTACCGACACAAATACAAAAGTGAGGAACCCTCGCGCAATCACAACGATCTCCCTCATCATCAATTTTTTGGCTCACGTTCACCAACCCCCGCAGGGCGCCGGAAGCCGGCCGCCGTAGCAGCTTCGACCGCTCCCTCAGCAACGATCGAGACCAAGCGATTGCCGATGACCCTCTCCGCATCCGCAACAATAGTCTGCACTAATTCCTTACAGGTGGGAATGTCATTGATAAGGCCACCGGACATGCCTACAGTGACCATACCGGCGTCTATATCACCGCTGGTCCAGGCTTTGTATTGGTTGCCGCCGGAAA